>Ga0302224_10000768_pt1 | contig 15001 bp, 10 predicted proteins | sample II_Palsa_E3_1_FD_193520 | JGI IMG/M metagenome (GOLD analysis project Ga0302224, IMG submission 193520) | Peat permafrost microbial communities from Stordalen Mire near Abisko, Sweden - II_Palsa_E3_1 | ecosystem: Environmental > Terrestrial > Soil > Palsa > Peat permafrost | place: Sweden... | reverse complement strand
GCACTGATGGCAAGCAGACGTAATGACATCGACATCGTTGAACCCTCCCTTGGTGACCGGCAGCTGCCGGCGGCGCCCAGTCTATGCCGAGGGGTGGCCTTCGTGGGGCATAACGAAGGTGTCGTGCAAGTCGTATTCAACTACGGCAACGCAGCATTGGCCGCGTTGCCGTAGATCGGTCAGGCGGAGTCGGTGGTGCTCAGGCCGCCTCGGCCTTGGCTTTGCGCGGGCCTTCCAGCAGTGCCTTGCGCAGGTTCGCCACCACCAGATCGACTTCAGCGCTGGTGACGTTGAAGTGTGGGGTGAAGCGCAGCGAATTGACGCCGCCATGGATCACGCCGACGCCGCGTTCGCGCATGTATTCCTCGGTCGAGTTGGCGCCGTAGCACTTGTATTCCGGTGCCAGCTCGCAGGAGAACAGCAGGCCGGTGCCCTGCACCTTGGTGATCAGGCCGCCCAGCTCATTCTTCAACGCGTTGAGCTTGTCGACGAATTCCTTGCCGCGCTCACGGATGTTGTTGCGCACGGCATCGGTCAGCTGATCCATCGTGACCAGTGCCACGTCCAGTGCGCGCGGGTTCGCGGTCATGGTGTTGCCGTAGATGCCCTTACGGTACAGCGCGGCGGTGCGTGCGCTGACCGCCAGCACCGACAGCGGATACTGGCCGGCATTGAGCGCTTTGGAGAAGGTTTCCATGTCCGGCGCCGGCAACTGCTCGAAGCCGGGATAGTCGGTGACGGAGAGCACGCCATGTGCGCGCAGACCGGCCTGGATCGAATCGATCAGCAGCAAGGTGCCGTGCGCTTCGGTCAGCGAGCGTGCCGCCTTGTAGAACTCCGGCGTTACGGCACGACCCGGATCGCCTTCGCCCATCACCGGCTCCAGGAACATCGCTTCGATGAACCAGCCGTGCTTGTCGGCGTCGGCAAACACCGCTTCGAGTTGGGCGATGTCGTACGGCGTCACGGTAAGCAGCGTGTCTTCATGCCGGTAGCTGGCAAGGTGCTGCTGATAGGTCTTGCGGCTGGAGTCCGAATAGAGCGCCGGCTTGTCGGTGCGGCCGTGGAACGCACCCTTCACCGCGAGCCGCTTGATCGTGCGGCCCGCATAGCGGCCACCGACGTCCGTCATCGTCTTCGCGTTGACGTCCGCAATGCGACAGGCCAGCGAGACCGATTCGGAGCCGGAGTTCAGGCACAGATAACGCGCATACGGACTGCCGCCGCGGGTGTGGCCCAGCTCCTTGTCAAGCGCGCGGGTGAAGCGCAGCTGCGAGACGCTCGGTGACATGACGTTCGCCATCACCTGCGGGCGGCTCAGCACTTCCAGGATCGCCGCGTCGTTGTGGCCGAAGCCGAGCATGCCGTAGCCGCCGTTGTCGTGCACCACCGAGCCTTTCAGGGTGATCACCCACGGACCACGCGCGGCGGCCGATAGGTACGGATTGATCGCGTCGTCCGGGTAGAAATTGACGAAACCTGCCTGCGCCTGAGCGAGCTGATCGACTTCATCCAGCTTGAGGAAATCAGTCAGGTCGGCGCGCAGTTCGCGGTGGCGCGCCAAGGCTTCGGCAATCGCCTGAACCAGCAGGGGATCGTTGGCTGCCATGCGTTCGATGGCAGCATCGTCCAGACCCGTGGTCCGCGGCTTGCCGCCGAATTCGCGCAGTTCACGCAGCTGATTGATGACACCCATGATGGCTTCTCCGTAGATCCGCCGGCGGCAGGTGCTGCCAAGCTGGCGGACGTGTAATAAAAGTGTGGCTGGAAACGCGGGGCGACGCGGCGCTTCCTCAATGTTTTCAGACGCTTTGCGCGGTCTTTCAGCGCATGCAACAAGGCCTTATTCCTCACAGGATACCTTGCGATGCCCGCGGCCGTAACCCCCGTGCCGGAGCACCGGGTGACGGCTGTCACCCGCGATGACTGACGTCGGCGAGTGCCCGTAAGCCCTTGAGCCGCGCAGGATAAGAGGCATTCAAGGAGGTTCCGATGACGCATTCCGACCCTGTCATTGCCCGTCTCGAGGTTGCCGTCAAACGCTATGGCCGGCGGGTTGCGCTGGACGGTGCCGACCTTGCAGTGCGGCGCGGGGAACTGCTTGCGCTGCTCGGCCCCAACGGTGCAGGCAAGACCACGGCGATTGGCCTGCTGCTGGGCCTGCTTCGCGCCGATGCCGGCACGGTCGAACTGTTTGGACAGGACCCGCAACGGATCGAGGCGCGCCGACGTATCGGCGTGATGCTGCAGAACGCCGAACTGCCGCCGACTTTGCAGGTGGGGGAATTGCTGCGGCTGACCGCCAGCTACTACCCGACACCGCGCGCGCTGGCTGAAACCGCCGAGCTGGCCGGGGTCGGCGATCTCCTGAAACGGCCTTACGCAAAACTCTCCGGCGGTCAGCAGCGGCGCGTGCAATTTGCATTGGCACTGTGTGGACGACCCGAATTGCTGTTTCTCGACGAGCCCACCGTGGGCATGGACATCGAGGCGCGGCAGAAATTATGGATGGCTATACGCCAGCTACTGGCGGAGGGCTGCTCGGTGCTGCTGACCACGCATTATCTGGAAGAAGCCGAAGCGCTGGCCGATCGTGTCTGCGTGATGGCGCACGGCCGGATGATTCACGAAGGCACGGTCGAGGCACTGCGCGCACGGGTGGCGCGCAAGCGCATTCGCTGTCGCAGTGCACTGACGATCGACACGGTGCGTGGTTGGCCTGAGGTCAGCGAGGCATCGCAGGATGGTGAACGTCTGCATATCACCACGGCTGACGCTGAAATCGTGGTGCGCCGCCTGCTCGGTGCAGATGCGCAGCTGCGCGAGCTTGAAGTACAGCGCGCCGGTCTGGCCGAGGCCTTCACTGAACTCACCCGTGATGCTGACGAAGCATCGAATGCCGATCAGCGCGAGGCCGCCTGAGATGGAAACCGCCATGTCTTTCACCCAACCGACAACAACCAGCGGCATGTCGCCGCGCCGCCTGCTTGGGGCTTATCTTGAAGAGGCGCGCAGCGAGTGCCTGCGTTACATGCGCGCGCCCGGTTTCATGCTGCCCGTCATGCTGTTTCCCGCCATGTTCTACCTGTTGTTTGGCGTGCTGATGGCCCGGTCGGAGGGCGCCGACGTGGGGCGTTATCTGCTGGCCAGCTACAGCGTATTCGGCGTGATGAGTCCGGGCCTGTTCGGCTTTGGTGTGTCACTGGCGCTTGAGCGCGATGGCGGGTTGCTGACGTTCAAGCGCGCGCTGCCGATGCCGCCGGGCGCTTACCTGCTGGGCAAGATGCTGATGGCGATGGCCGCCGCTACCGTGGTCATTCTGCTGCTGCTGGCGTTGGCGTTGTCGCTGGGGCATGTGACGCTGACCCCCGTTCAGATCGCGGCGTTGTTGCTGACCGGTGTACTTGGCGTGCTGCCATTTTGCGCGCTGGGCATGTTCGTTGGCACCTTGATCAAGGGGCAGGGCGCGCCGGGCATGTTGCAGTTGATCTACCTGCCGATGTCGTTCATGTCCGGGCTGTGGTTTCCGCTGCCGATGCTGCCGAAGTTTCTGCAGCAGATTGCGCCGGTTTGGCCAAGCTATCACCTGGACCAGCTGGCGCTGGCAGCCGTGGGCATGCGGCAGGGGGCACTGCTGCCGCATGTGCTGGTGTTGTTCGGATTCGCAGCGGTGTTCCTCCTGCTGGCGACGCAGCGCCTGCGCCGGCACGGTTGAAGTGGCATGCTGTATCCATCGATCCATCAGCGAAAAGCCCCGCCATGATCCCTGACTTCATTGCCCGATGGTTTACGCCGGCACCGGATTCCGGTGTGGCTGACGACATCCGGCAGGGCAAGTCGCCGTGGGCCGACAGCGTGCACTTGCTGTGGTTGATGTGGATTTTTGTCACGCCGCTGTTTGACCATGGAGTCGCCGGCTACACGCGCAGCTGGTTGCTGTTCACGCTGGGGTCCCTGCCGGTGTTCCTGTTGCTGTTCGCCAAGATGCAGCTGGCTCCGCGACGCATGGTGCAGTTCTATCCGCTGGGCATGGCTGCATTGAGCATGGGGCTGTTGCCTTGGTATGGGAGCGGTCTGAGCTACTTCGTCTACGGCTGCGTGATGCTGCGTTTCTGCAACGCGCCCTTCCGCCTGTACGTGGTGAAGCTGCTGCTGATGAATGCCGTATTCGTGGCGCTGGCCTGGTGGATCGGCTATCCGACCTCGATGCTGGTGATTATTCCAGCGACTGCACTGGTTATCAGCGCAATTACCGCGGTGGAACACATGAGCAAGGAGAAGGATGCCGCGTTGCGCCTGTCGCATGACGAAGTGCGCCGACTCGCCGCCACCGCCGAGCGCGAGCGTATCGGCCGTGATCTGCATGACTTGCTCGGCCACACGTTGTCGCTGATCACGCTCAAACTCGAGCTCTCGCGCAAACTGTTCGATCGCGACACCGAAGCGGCCCGGCGCGAGGTGGAAGAGGCCGAGAAAGTGGCGCGTCACGCGCTGGCGGAAGTACGTAGCGCCGTTACCGGCATCCGCGCCACCGACCTCGCTGCCGAACTGGCTTCGGCGCGATTGCTGCTGGAATCATCGCGCGTGCATCTCGATTACGGGCGTCCGCCCGCCGACCTGCCTGGCGATATCGAGCGTGGCCTCTCGTTGATACTGCGCGAGGCAGTGACTAACATCGCGCGCCACGCCGATGCCAGTTCCGCGAAAATTGAAATGACGCGCGAACGTGCCAGCGTGTGCATGCAGATCAGCGACAACGGTCGCGGCGGTATCGACCGTGACGGCAATGGTTTATGCGGTATCGGCGAGCGCGTGCGCGCGCTGGGTGGCACCCTGACGATCGAATCGCCTCGTGGTCAGGGAACACGACTGCGGGTGGTGGCTCCGGTGCCGATTCTGCGTCTGGTTGAAGTGTCGCGATCACCATCCGAAGTGCCAATCAGCGACCCTGTGATGACCGCGGCCCCGGGTCAACCTTCCGCATGAGCCCATCCGTGTTGCCCATGCCCATCCAGGTTATGACATCCTCCGCCGGCTCCGGTCGATACAAGGGAAATATCACATGATCCGTGTCTTGCTGGCCGAGGATCAGGCGATGGTGCGCGGCGCACTGTTTGCGTTGCTCAATCTCGAACCGGACATCGATGTGCTTGGCTCGGCGGCCGATGGCGAGATCGCGTGGCGCGAATTACAGCGGCTCAAACCTGATGTGCTGGTTACCGACATCGAGATGCCCGGGCTGACCGGGCTGGAACTGGCGCAGCGCATCCTGCGGCATGAGTTGCCGATGAAGGTGGTCATCGTCACCACGTTCGCGCGGCCCGGGTTCCTGCGGCGTGCACTGGATGCCGGTGTGTCGGGATATCTGCTCAAGGATGCGCCGGCGGAAAACCTGGCCGAAGCGTTGCGCACGGTGCATCGCGGCGGCCGTGCGATCGATCCGCAACTGGCGCTGGAAGCATGGTCGGAAGCCGACCCGCTGAACGATCGCGAGCGGCAGGTACTGCGACTGGCCGGTGAAGGTCAGTCTGCTGGCGACATTGCCACGCAGTTGAATCTGTCGCATGGCACCGTGCGCAATTACCTCTCCGAAGCGATCGGCAAGCTAGGCGTCGCGAACCGCATTGAGGCGTATCGCATGGCACGGCAGAAAGGTTGGCTGTAGGGAATATGGGATCGAGTTGAGCTTCTGAGCGTCGGGCGAACCAGCAACGGCAAAGTATCGCACTCTTGCGCTGACGCGCTGTATGAGAGGGCAGGGGCGCGAACAGTTATTGCAGACGGTGAATGTGCAGCATCGTTACGTATAGGGGTGCTAAACGGCTTCGCCGTCCTTCGCTCCGGTGGTGCGGTTCGATCAAGGCCAGCAGGGCTGTCCACGGTACAACTCGTTGCATCTTGCCGGCGCCGTGTGCGCTTCTCTTTGGCATCGAAGCCAAGGAGGCGAATGAGTGTTGCATCACGAGGCAACGCTGTCATGGGCAAAGAGCTGCTCATACCGGTCAGCGCGGCGACCACCTTTCAGACCTTTCTGATTTCTCCACCGTCACTCCGAGGGTACGATGCGAGGCGTTAAATCAGGAATTTCCTTGATGTTGTCGCGTGTATTGCGCTGGACGGCGATCGGGCTGCTGGTGTGCGCACTGAGTGCGTGCCAGCGACCGGCGATGGCGTGGCCGCACGATGCCTATATCTGGCAACGTGCGTGGACACCGGCGGTGACTCAGGCCATGCATGAAAGTGCTGGCGATATTCGTGCATGGCGCGTGCTCGCCGCGCAAACTGGGCGAGACGGCCGCCTGCAGGTTTTCCACCCCGATCGCGCGGCTTTGCAGGCCAGCGGAAAACCGGTGGTGCTGGTAGTGCGTATTGATGGTCAGCTGGCGCAGTGGGACGAGGCGCAGTTGCTGGCCGACACCATGACACTGTGGCGCGACTGGCAATCCAGCGGCCTCTCCATCGCGGGGCTGGAGGTCGATCACGATTGCGGCACGGCGCGCTTGCCGGCGTATACGCACTATCTGGCCGCGCTGCGCCCGATGTTGAATGGGGCGGCGTTGTCGATTACGGCGTTGCCCGCATGGCTGCGCTCGCCGGCCTTGGACGCGCTGCTGGCGCAGGTCGATGAATCGGTGTTGCAAGTACATGCTGTGCGCGATCCACGTGCCGGCCTGTTCGACGGCACACTGGCGTTGCAATGGGCGCAGGAGTACGCCCAACGCAGCGGCAAGCCGTTCCGGATCGCGCTACCGAATTACGGTTCACGGGTGAGCTGGGATGATCAGGGGCGCTTGGCGAGTGTACGCAGCGAGGCCGCCGTACCGGACAGCAGCGACGATAACGACGTCAGTCGCGAGTTGTTGGCCACGCCGGCACAGATCGCGGATTTTCTTGAGCAGCTGCGTGGCGATCCGCCGCCACATCTCGCCGGCATCGTCTGGTTTCGCTTGCCGACCGCGCAGGACAGTCGGGCCTGGAGTGTGCCTACCTGGCTCGCCGTGATCCGCCAGCAACCCTTGCGCAACGTCCTGATCGCCACGATGCGCGCCAGTGACACGCCCGGTACGCTCGACCTGGCGCTGGAGAATCCAGGCGAACTGGATGCGCCGCTGCCAGCGCGAGTGCTGCTGCCCGCGCAATGCACGCTCGCCGATGGCATCCATGGCTATGCGTTGCAGTCGCCAGGCGGCACACTGATTATCGAACGCGTGCAGCCAGGCTTGCTGCAGGCAAATCATCAACGGGTCATCGGCTGGGCGCGCTGCGCGTCTGGCAAGGCAGTAGCGCATGTCGAAGCATAAATATCATCGGGTCGCGTTGGCTGCCGCGCTGGCCGCGGCCGGTGTGGCATGGGCTTGCGGTCCGGATTTTCCGGGCCAGCTGCTCGACAACCGTGCCGGAACATTGAAGGAGACCCCGCAAAACAGTTTTGCATGGGAGGTGCAGCATCTGCTGGTGGCTACCGATGCGTTGCGGGCGCGCGAGCTGAATTCCTATTCGCTCGGCGCGCAGCTCGCGCCTGCCGATGCCGCCAAGGCACAGGGGCTGACGCTGGCGCAGTGGCAGCGGGTGAGTGCATTGCGTCAGTCCCTGGACGGCGACAAGGTCGAAGCCGATGGCCAGGACCTGCCGCAAGACCTGCGTCTGTATCTCGCCGGTGCGGTGGATTACGCCGCCGCGAACCAGGCATGCAAAGGTTCGGCTGATTCGGATCCGCCCGCTCCGGCGGCTGCGGCTCCGTATTGCAGCCCGGATGAGGCCGGGATGGCTGGTGCCCTGAGCCGCTTCGAAAAAGTGCTGGCACTGCCACCCGCGCAGGCCACACTGCGTTCGGTATGGGCGGCCTACATGGCCGGCACCATCCATGCGCAACGTGCGAATGTGGCGGCGACCGACCCAGCCACGTTCAAGCGCGAGCGCGAGGCCGCGGCCTCGATGTTTCAACTGGCGCGCGCCCGCTCGCTCGCTGGTGCATCGGATACAGAAGGGTTGGCTGTGGCCAGCTTCGGCGAGGAGGCGCGGCTGTATCTTTACAACGGCACGCACCAATGCAGCTGGGCCGAGCTCTATATCCAGGACAGCGCCTGCGGGGCGGCGATTGCCGCACCTGACCTGAAGCGCGCGATCACACTCTACGCGGCACAGGCCGGCCATGGCTCGCTCAGCGCCGTGAATTCGCTTTCCACCATCGCCGACAATGTGCTGCGCGACCGCGAGCGCATTGCCGCCATGATTGATGCGCCGGTTTCGCAGCGCCTGCTGATAGCCGACGTGCTGGCTGGTAACGACGCGTCGTCGTCTTCCGACGAGGCGAGCCCCGCCGGGGCGCCGGGCAAGGTCGCCCCTTTGTCGGCGCTGGTGGCGGCGATCGAGCAGCAGGGGCTCGACCATGTAGCCAGCGCCGATCGCCTCGCGGCACTGGCGTATCAGGCCGGGCGTTATGATCTGGCCGCCACGCTGGCTGCCAGGACGCGTGGGCCGCTGGCGAGTTGGGTCACGGCGAAACTGGCACTGCACAGGGGCGATCTCGCGGCGGCGGCAGCGGCCTATGCCGAGGCAGCCGGGGCGTTTCCGAAGTCAGACGATCCGAAGGCCAGCGTCGAGCCGGCCAGTGTGAATTTGATCACTGGCGAGCAGGGTGTGCTGGCACTGGCTCGCGGCGAATATGTCGAAGCGATGGGGCATCTGTATGCCGCTGCAGCAAGAGACATGGGAGACGACAATGCCTTCGACGAAAACTCCCGCAGCGATATCTCCTATGCCAATGATGCGGCCTATGTCGCCGAGCGCGTACTTACCCTGGATGAGCTGAAGGGGTTTGTCGACGCACATGCCGCCGCCACTCCAGCGCCAGCCTTGGTAACGGAAAAGGATCACCAGTACCCTCCGGCGCCATTCGCCGACAATCTGCGCTGGTTGCTGGCGCGCCGATTGATGCGGGCAGGGCGCTACGACGAGGCGCAAGCGTATTTCCCGGCCAGTGGCGATCCGCGTTTCGGCGAGGTGGACTTGCGCGCAAAGGCACGTGATTACGCCAGCTTTCTGCACGCGGCTGACAGCGCATGGAGCGATGTCGGCAAAGCGCAGGCACACTATGCCGCGGCAGCGATTACCCGCGAGAGTGGCATGGAGCTGTTTGGTTACGAACAGGCGCCGGATTACAACGATAACGGCGGTAGCTACCCTGGTGGCAGCGGTCATCTAGCGCAAGCCCTGAAGCAGTCCTTCGTCACCGATGGCGAGCGGCAGCGTTTTGCCGAAAGTGCGGCCAAGCCCGATATACGCTTCCACTATCGCTACGTCGCTGCGGATCAGGCATCGGTCGCGGCGGACTTGTTGCCGCCGCGTTCGCAGGCATTTGCCGCGGTATTGTGCAAGGCGACCGGTTGGATGCAGCAGGGGCCGCCACCGGATAATTCGGACGAATCGACGCCTGGCAGTGACGCGCAGCCGCCGCCCACCGAGCGCGAGCGACGTGCCGCCGCGTATTATCAGCGTTACGTGAAGCAGGGTGCGCATGTGAGCTGGGCGAAGGATTTCGGCAGCAGTTGCGCGGAGCCCGATTTCGCAAGCGCCCGCTGGTTACCGCAACGCCAGCACATCGCCCGGGCCGAGCATTTGATTCGTCATCACCCGGTCTATGCGATTGGCGCGGGCGTATTGCTGTTCGGTGGGTTGGCGGGTGGGCTATGGCAGCGCCGCCGTCGCAACAGGGCTAACCCGTAGTCACCGACCGTGCCACTGCGACGCAGCTGGCACCACCGGCTCCGGCAGGTCGGTGGCCGTCAACGCGATGACTCTCTCGCTCGAGCATCGATCTCGTTTGTGCAGCGGCTACAGCCGGGCCGCGCGGCTTAGTCGAAAGCATGGAGGCCGCCGGTCTGGTTTCGTCAATCGGCTGCAATGGCGTGCGCGAAGTGCTGGCTCCCGAGCCCGGCGGATGCCATGCGATCGCGCCAATCGTCGCCCGGTCGTTCAACGCCACCGGAGGCAGTGGTCAATGTCGTCCCGGACGAAACGGCCAGCGGGCGCCAAACAGCGGCAGCAGGGTAAACCCCAGCACCATCGGTAGTGACCATAACGTCCCGGCCCAGCTTGCCCAGAAGGTCGCCGCTTGCGCCGTCGCGGCGGGATTGTGCGGGTCGTAGGCTACCGGCACCGTCGCGCCACGAGCGCGCACGATCCAGCCATTTTGCACGAATTCCATGGGCGCGCCGTCGGTCGTAGTGAACCGTATCGTGGGGTGTCCTGCCGGATCGACAACTACCCCTGTGACGCGGGTCGCATGGTGCAGGAACACAGCAGTCTGGTAGATGTGCCAAGCGGTAAGGGCAAGAGTAACCCAGCCGATGATCACTATCGGGACTGTGGCCGCATTCCACGGCTCCGGTGCGTCACGCCCAGTGTGGATTGTACTTGTCAACGGTGCTCTCGCCTGGCTGCCCGGAGGTTGATTCCTGGCACCGACATGCTACTACCGCGACGGCTTGCGGGTGCGTGCCGTTGCGTACGCACTGCGGGATAATGCGCCGCTACACACCGCCCGCGGGCGCAAGCCGAGCCGATCTTGAAGAAGTCCGATTTCGATTTTGAACTGCCACCCGAACTGATTGCTCAGGCACCATTACCTGAGCGATCGGCCAGCCGGATGCTGCTGCTCGACGTGGCGCAGCACAAACTACAGGACCGGCTGTTTCGTGAGCTGCCTGAATTCCTGCGTCCAGGGGATCTTCTGGTATTCAACGACACCCGTGTGTTGCCGGCACGTTTGTACGGACGCAAGAGCAGCGGCGGCGCAGTCGAGATCCTGATAGAGCGGGTCACTGGTGCACACGAGGCCACCGTGCAGCTCGGCGTCAGCAAGAAGCCGAAAGAGGGCGGGCGGATCGAGCTTGCCGATGGCAGTCATGCCGTCGTGCTGGGGCGTGACGAGGGTTTTTTCCGCCTGCATTTCGAGGCGCCTGAGCCGCTGGAAAAGCTATTGCTTAAACTCGGTGAAATGCCGTTGCCGCCGTATATCGAGCGGCATGCCGACGCCAGCGACATGGAGCGTTACCAGACTGTGTTTGCGCGAGAGCCTGGCGCCGTCGCCGCGCCTACTGCTGGACTGCATTTCGATGAGGCGATGTTGGCTGACCTGCGCGAGCGCGGGGTCGATTTCGGTTACATCACTTTGCACGTCGGTGCTGGCACGTTTCAGCCGGTACGCGCGGATGATCTGAAAGATCACCAGATGCACCGCGAGTGGCTCAATGTAGGCGCCAGCCTGATCGAGCAGATTCGGCGCACCCGCGCTGCTGGTGGCCGGGTGATTGCGGTAGGCACGACGGTGGTGCGTGCGCTGGAAAGCGCGAGCAAGGACGGAGAACTGCACCCGTTTGCCGGCGAAACGCAGATCTTCATCTTCCCCGGCTACCGCTTCACCAGCATCGATGGCCTGCTCACCAATTTCCATCTGCCGCAATCGACGTTGCTGATGCTGGTGTCTGCGCTGGCCGGGCGCGAGTTCATGCTGGACGCGTATCGGCATGCGGTGGAGCAGCGTTACCGCTTCTTTTCCTACGGCGATGCGATGCTGATTCTGCCGCAGGGAGAGTGAGACTTTCGACGATCCTGGAATACGAGTGACTCGTGCCGCGCTTTGCCCCCTCTCCCTTTGGGAGAGGGCTGGGGTGAGGGTCCGGGTGCTCGCGGGACTGCCCATTTCTCGTAACCCCCGCGAGAGCAAGGGCCCGGATAAAACAGCGCACATCCGCCCGCGCGCGGTATATCGCCGTGACGAGAGCTGCCGATGTGGAGCGACGTAGGTTGGGGTGAGCGTAGCGAACCCCAACGCAGCAGCCCCGCAGCAACGAGTAGCCCGATGTTGGGGTTCGCTGTGCTCACCCCAACCTACTTGGCCCCGCGCTTTACGCGGTCCCCGGAGGGCAACAGACCTCCCGGAATATCCCCGGACAGAACATGGCGCCCAAACACGCGATAATGTGCGGATGACTTCCCTCCAGTTCGACCTCCTCGCCACCGATGGCGCCGCGCGCCGCGGCCGGCTCGCGTTTGCCCGCGGCACGGTGGAGACGCCGGCGTTCATGCCGGTGGGCACCTATGGTTCGGTCAAGGCGATGACGCCGCGGGACATTCGCGAAGTCGGTGCCGAGATCATCCTGGGCAACACGTTTCATCTGTTTCTGCGACCGGGGCTGGAGATCGTCGAGAAGTTCGGTGGCCTGCACAAGTTCATTGGCTGGGACAAACCCATCCTCACCGACTCGGGTGGTTTCCAGGTGTTCTCGCTGGCGCACAAGCGCAAGATCACCGAGGAGGGCGTGACGTTTGCCTCGCCGGTCGACGGCTCCAAGGTGTTTCTGTCGCCGGAGGAATCGATGCGCATCCAGAAGACGCTGGATTCGGACGTCGCGATGATCTTCGACGAGTGCACGCCGTACCCGGCTACCGAGAAGGTAGCCAGTGATTCGATGGAGCTGAGCCTGCGCTGGGCCGAGCGCTCGCGTCGCAGTTTCGACGACCTGAAGAACCCGAATGCGCTGTTCGGCATCGTGCAGGGCAGCGTGTACGAAAACCTGCGCCAGCGTTCGGCCGCTGGACTGGTGAACATCGGCTTTGACGGCTATGCGGTGGGTGGCCTGGCAGTAGGTGAGCCGGAAGCAGAGCGCAACCATGCGCTGGATTTCACGGTGCCGCTGCTGCCGGTCGACAAGCCCCGTTATCTGATGGGCGTGGGCCGACCGGAGGACATCGTCGAGGCCGTGCGCCGCGGCATCGACATGTTCGATTGCGTGATGCCGACCCGAAATGCGCGCAATGGCTTCCTGTTCACAGCCGAGGGTACGTTGCGCATCCGCAACGCGAAGTTCGCCACCGATACGCGGGTGATCGAGGAAGGTTGTGACTGCTACGCCTGCACGAACGGCTTTTCGCGGGCTTACCTGCGGCATCTGGATCGTTGCAATGAAATCCTCGGCAGCCAGCTCGCCACGATCCACAACCTGCGCTACTACCAGCGCCTGATGGCTGGCCTGCGCGAGGCCATTGCCAGCCACGCGCTGGATGCATTTGTGGCCAGGTTCTACGCGCAACGGCAGGGCGCCGTTGTCGCGCTTGAGCCGGGCCTGGCTCAGTCGTAGCCGCGCCCTGACGCCATCATTGCAACGATGGGCGCCAGGCCGCGGGGACACGGCTTGGCCGGCTTTGGAACAGCCGTCGGCTGCCCTCAGTGGCGATTTGCCGCCCGGCCCGCCGCCGTGCACGGGCCGGGGGGGCGTGGCATAATCGACGATCTTTTATCGGGCGTTCAGTAGAAATCCCTGCTGCCGCCATAACTTGCGAGACAAATCCATGAGTTTTCCGATCTCCTACGTGATCGCCCAGGCTGCTCCGGCTGCCGGCGCACCTGCCGCGGGTAATCCACTGTGGACCTTCGGGCCATTGATCCTGCTATTCGGCCTGATGTACTTCATGATGATCCGTCCGCAGATGAAGCGGCAGAAAGAGCACCGCGCACTGGTCTCCAGCTTGTCCAAGGGCGATGAAGTGGTCACCAACGGTGGTATCGCCGGACGCGTGGATGAGGTGGGCGAGACCTTCATCACGGTCGAAATTGCGACCAACGTGCTGGTCAAAGTGCAGAAGGGCGCGGTTTCGCAGATGCTGCCCAAGGGTTCACTGAAGTCTGTTTGAGACGACGGATTTATTGCCGCCCTCGACATACGGGGGTTGCTCTCACGCGATATATTTTTCCCGATTATCACTACCGCCGCGGCCTGGTGCCGCGGCTTTGATGGATTCAAGGCATGAGTGATTTTCCACGCTGGAAGTACGCGCTGGTCGCGCTGGTGATGTTGTTCGGCATCGTCTATGCGTTGCCGAATGCGTTTATCCCGTCGCCGGCCGTGCAGGTCACCGCCAACCGCGACGCTCCGCCGATCGACTCGTCCATTCAGCAGAAAGTGGCAGCGGCGCTGGCCAAGCAGAACATCGCCACTGGCGAAGTGGTCGTGCAGGGTGACCAGTTGCTGGCGACGTTCTCCAATAGCGATGTGCAGAAAAGCGGTGCCGATGCGATAAGGACAGCACTGGGCGACGGCTATACGGTAGCGTTCAAGCTGCAATCTTCGGTGCCAGCCTGGTTGAGCGCCGTTGGCGCGCGTTCGATGCCGCTGGGCCTTGATCTGCAGGGCGGCGTGCATTTCCTGATGCAGGTCGATCAGGACGATGTGATCGACAAGCAGGAAGACAGCTACGCCGACGACATCCGCAGCCTGCTGCGTGACAAGAACATCCATTACGAATCGGTTGTCCGCAACGCGGTGCGTGGCCAGGGTGTCGCAGTGATCCTGCACTCGGCTGACGATCGCGCCAAGGCTCTGGACCTGATCAGTAACGAGTTTACCGATCTCAATGTGGCGAATGGCCCCAACACCAGCGATCGCTTTGCGCTCAATGCGGTAGTCAAGCCGCAGAAACTGCTCGACCTGTCACGCAACACGATCAACCAGAATCTCGGTACGTTGCGTAACCGCATCAACGCACTGGGTGTCTCCGAGCCGCTGATTCAGCAGCAGGGCGACAACCGCATTGTGGTCGAGCTGGCTGGTGTGCAGGATCCGGCCGAAGCCAAGAAGCTGATTGGCGCAACCGCCACGCTTCAATATCGCGCAGGCATCGGCTATCCCAATGACCCGGCGGCGCAAGACGCGGCACGCACCGGAAACATTCCGCCGGATGCCAATCTGTACTACATGCGCGGCTCGAATGAGCCCGTGTTGGTGAGCAAGCGAATCATCGTCACTGGCAACGAGCTCACCGACGCATCTTCCGGCACGGATACGCGCAACGGCACGCCCAACGTCAGTGTCACCTTGAACGCCGCTGGCGCCAAGAAGATGGGTGACTTCACCAACGACAACATCAACAAGCCGATGGCCGTGGTGTATGTGGAGCGTGTGGTCGATACCAAGATGGTCGACGGCAAGGAAGTGCGCAC
>Ga0302224_10000764_pt1 | contig 15042 bp, 27 predicted proteins | sample II_Palsa_E3_1_FD_193520 | JGI IMG/M metagenome (GOLD analysis project Ga0302224, IMG submission 193520) | Peat permafrost microbial communities from Stordalen Mire near Abisko, Sweden - II_Palsa_E3_1 | ecosystem: Environmental > Terrestrial > Soil > Palsa > Peat permafrost | place: Sweden... | reverse complement strand
ATTACTCGGCATTTCTACATCACCATCATATCCACATAAAACAATTCTCATTCTAGAATTATCACCATTCTCTATAGCCCACTTGCAAACATCAGAAAATATATCAGTATCTTGTTGATAGATTTTTTTAACACGATTTTTTAAATTATAAGGTGGGTCTAAAAAAACACCAGTAATATCTTTTGCGTATAAAGATTTACTTTTGTAAGTAACGGCTGGAGTTACCACCTTAGACCAATCACCGCAACACACCCTAACTCTTCTGGTTCGTTCTTGTAAGTTCTTAAACCAATCTAATATGTTGTGTGTGGTTCCGTGGATGCCACCACCAGCCGATGACAACGCTGGCATAGCATTCAATCCTCGTTGATGTAGCCAGTTACCCATAATTGAAGCGCTTTGTCCATGAATCCAGATCCCAGCCATTTTTACATCATAAAAATCAGGATCAGTATTCATTTTCAAACGAAATTCATCGGTAGCAGATGAAACTAACCATCGATGTCTTGCATGAAGATCTGCCTCATGAACTGGATAGTCCGCATATTTAGCCGTGCCTTCCGGATCATTTGAGACTGCACGCCAAAAATTAGTTAAAAAACAATCAATATCATTAACAGTTTCTATTTTGGAAGGCTTTGAATTATATAGTAAAACTGCTAATGACCCACAAAAAGGTTCAACATAATTAGAAACTTCTCCTAATCCTTTCCAAATGATAGGCGCAACTTTACTTTTTGCACCAAACCAACTGAACGGAGCTTTTAGTTTAATTGTCGTGGTCATATCTACGCATATATAACGTATAATACTTAATACTTTCATCAGGAAAAAATGACTTATTTACCAAGTTTAATTAAAAAAATAGATAATTTCTATAATTTAACTCAATCTTTTTCTAATCTAAAAAAGACGGCACAACAATCTTGGTCTATGCCAGATGACCCTGAAGAGGAAGAAGATGTAGCTGCTCCTGAAGAGGGAAGCCTTTATTCAAACATTATGAATGTTGCCAATAGTCTTAGTAATGAAGCAAATGATCATCAGAATGAAGATGTAGCTAATGAATTAGTATTAATTGGTGAATTATACAAGAAAGCATTAGAAATTAATGGTGGATATAATCAATTAATCAAGGCTATATCAACGGCATTAGCTAATATCGATAGCATGATTGACGATTCTGATGGCGTAATAGGAGAAGATGTAAGAGATGCAGCAGAAGATGTATTAGAAGAGGCTGCTAGTGATTTAAGAAAACGCGCTAAAAGTTCCGTTAGTTCACAAGCAGATGAAACTACAGCTATAAATGCTTTACGATCTGTAAAGCAACAATTTAATACACAAGAAGCTCGTGAAGAAATGGAAGGCCAAAGATCCGTTTATGAAAAAGGTAAGCCTGGTGAAGAATCGGGTCATGGTATATCTGCACGAGCACCTTTAGAAACTCCAGAAAAATATGCAAGAGAAATGAAGAGGCTTGAAGATAGTTTGCCAAGTGAAACTGATGCAAATCAGAAAAAAGATATGGAAGAATTGGGCCGCACATTGGCGCGCCTAATAAAACAAATGACGGAAGTCACAAGACTACGAGATTTGTTAAAAATAACTCCAGAAGACAAACAAACACAAACAGAATTAATTGCTGCTGAAAAATCTTTAAACGATCTACGAACTCAACGTAGAATTCTCAAAACAAAACTAAACGAAGTATTATTGAAGAAAGAACAATTAGAGCTAGCTAATCAATTTAATAAGACTCGTAATCCTGAAGAACAAAAATGGATTAAAGAAAAAATTGATCTATTAGGTCTGCAATTAAATCGCAAGATTTTGCGAAAAAGAGATGAAATTCAAGCTAGAAAAACTAAAATCAATACTATGGGCGTTGTTGATGAACATGGAGACTTCCAATCTTTAACAATTCCTGAAGAACAACGTATCGCACTCAATAAAGCAATTGAGCAAGGCAAACAACAAACTATATCGAAGACTGAATATGACCGCGCACTAACGGAACAAAGAGGAATTGGACAAGGTAGAGAAGAAGTTCCAAATCTTCCATCAGATCAACGAGGCGGGTGGAGACCAATTGTCCAAAAAGATTTTAGTCGATTTACTTTTCCGGCTCTAGCAAAAGAGTTGCGAGACAGAAATAATACTGCCATTGACTCTGCTAGACGCTACATAACAAATGAAAAAGAAGGCGGTCAGAAAGGCCTTAAAGACAGTGTAAAAGCAGTGTCAGATGCTATCCGTAAGAAAGATAATGCTGCTAAATACACAGCTATATTAAATCTTAAAAACAAAATAAAAGAAACTTTTAAAGTACAAGAACCTGCTTTTCAAAGTTATAGAAGAAGTATTAAACTTTTGCCGATATTCAAACGCATTGAAGATGCTGTCTATGGAATTATCCCTTGGCAAAATGAGGACGGCGTGTGGGCTCCAAAAAATATGGAATTCATTCAAAATATAGTATCTGATATAGATAAGTTAGAAGAACAATACGCAAAGTATTATCAAGTAAAAGAACGACCATCATTTACTTATGACATAAGGCCGCGCTTCGATGCTGTTCTTAAATACTTGCCAAGAATTAGTCAATACCTTGAGCAAAATGTATTGAAAAATAAAGATTATGATGCATCAGTCAAAGAAGCAGGTTCACAAACGAGAATTAAATTACTTGCTGAGATAATAAATGCGCCAAGACAAAGGAAACAAATGACTGTTAGACAAACAATACTTGCTAAATTAATTGAAGACGAACAAATTAAAAAAATGGCTCAGGAAGTCGGCGCTGTTGGCGAAAAAGAAATAGATCAGGCTACTGCTGATAGATTAGCTAATGAGATATTTGATAAACTTTTTGATGAAGAATTAAAAACTGTTATTAACAAACCTATATAATTTTTTTAATCTCCATAAAAATTGCCTCCACTACTGACACCGCTACAGCATTACCAAACACCTGATAAGCATGTTTATTCACTATCGTTATCTTAAAATCCTCGGGAAACCCTTGCAACCTAGCGTACTCTTTAGGAGTTAATCGTCGCACATTTTGCTTGTTAATAACATTATCACCGGCAATTTTTGCTTTTATATTATTAAATAATCCAATTGGGCTTGTATTATCTACAATAAGATTGTGTTCATATTTAGAGTTAAGTAGTGTATAAACATAGTCATTTGGTCCTATCAAATGATATCCATAATTACATTGTCCTAGCGCTCTTTTATTACAAATGAAATTATTACGATTTTCTGACAAAAAATATTTGGCATCAACATTGAATTCTACAATATCTTTAAGTTTTTTAGTAGTTGGGCTGCCAGTAGGAAAAACAAAAGTATTTTGTATATCTTTCCTAACCGCCACAATAAAAACCCTTTGTCTTTTCTGTGGAACTCCGAACATAGTAGCATCTAAAACTTTCCAACTAACCACATACCCTATATTGGATAAACTATTTTTGATAGTTTCGAATGTATCACCATTATTATGGCTAATAAGCCCTTTAACATTTTCTAATAGTAAAATTTTTGGCTTATGATACTTGGCAATACGCAATATATCAAAAAATAAAGTACCTCTTGGATCGCTAAATCCTTTCTTGGTGCCCACTGTAGAAAAAGATTGGCAAGGAAATCCTGCGCACAAAATATCATGAGCAGGAATATCTTCCTCTTTTATTTTAGTGATATCTCCACTAGGATCCTCAGAAAAATTGTCTTTATATACTTGTATAGCAAACTTATTTATCTCACTAGAGAAGACGCATTGTGCTCCACTTTTTTCTAAGGCAAGTCGAAAGCCACCAATACCCGAAAATAGATCGATAAAAGTTATCATTTCTGAACTAATTCTTTTATCTTATCTTCCAAATGATCTATTGTTTTAGCGATTGATTTAGTAATAAAAACACTATTTCTAGCGCCCATTACCTTTACATTATCGCAATCATCTCCCGGAATCCTAAAATTATATTCCAACCATTTATTTTTCTCAATCAAATTAGCAGATGACATCCAAAAACAATAATCTCTGATTACAGACACGCCTATATTTTCGTGGTCTCTGTATTCACTTTCATTATCTGTTCTGTTTAGAAATACAACAACATCTTGTCGATAATCAAATAGATCGGAAAAATCTTTAGGAGAAATAATTCCGTCTATAATAAATACTGGGTCTTTAGTTTTATTTGCATTCATATAATGATAAACGTGATCATATATAAAATAAGGATTATCCATCATCTTTTTATGAAGATATAATTGATATTCATCTTCATATTGATGAAGATGTTCGTCAACATTTATATCACGAAAATCATCTCTAACCCAAGACGTAGCATTGATATAGTGATATCCAAAATCTTTCGCGATAATTTTGGCTACTGTAGATCTTCCAGATTTTGGTAATCCACAAATTAATATCTTCATAATATAATCCCATATATCACGTCAATCACAAAAGAACTTCTTCAATCTCTTCAAACTTTGCTCGAATATCTTCTTCAGTAAACTTTACTCCATACTTGCGAAGGTTAAATTCAAACTCTACTCTTATCATTTTTGCCGCCGCCAATTTTGCTTCATTGACAGAAAAGAATAGCGCAAAATTATAATAAATAGGAGCTACTTTTTCTGTAGAACCGTCCCTAATCTCATGAAGCCAATCTGGCAATACGAGTCGAGCTTTATATTCTCCAGCAGGCATCCATCCAACAGACGTGTCTTCTGCTCTTGTAATGTTTACTGCATCCACTTCTACGATAGATGGGCCGGTAGTTTTGTTTTTGCCAGGAATAGGGCGGCTGTATACGATATATTTTATCATTTTAGTATTTTATACAATCAAATGTTTTTGTATATTTTTCCCACGAATTATCATTAACTATAGACTGAAAATCCATTCTTTCAAACTCTTGCTTAAGCAAGACAAAATCACGCTTACCTTCTTGCAAGATCATCTCTTCTAAAGGAACATTAGCAAATTGAATTAAGGCTTTATTCATAGAAACTTTTGCTCTATTTTCTTCTACATTCATAAACTCTTGAAATAAAATAGGATCATTACAATACATCAAGGCTTTCTTATCAGAAACAATTCGTGGAATATGATCGCTTTTATCGCCCACTAATGTTTTATACGCCACATAAAAATAATCTGGTGGCTCTATGAACTCTTTTTTAATTGGATTATACAATTGACAATCTTTGTAGCCATTTTGCAATATCTGAATACAATCAGTATCCGCACTACAAATTACAACACTCTCATCTTTCATATTAAGAGCCAAGGTATTTATGATATCGTCCGCCTCAAAATTAGGATGTTGAACTAATGTAATGGGCAATAATAATAACAATTTTTGTATATCATTAGCTGCGGTAATAACTTGATTTTTACTTGTTTGCTTGGCTGCCGTCTTAATTATTCTATTTGCCTTATAGTCAGAAAATAATTCGTATCTATGTTTAGGATATCCTTCAAGGGCGAAAAATAATTTTGTTGGCTGCATCTGCTCAACCGTTGCTCGCAAGTTTCTAAAAAAATTAAAAGTTAAAACGTGCTCACCTTCTAAATTACCCACTCTACAACGGTGAACATAGTTCATAAAATCTATAATTAGAATTAAATCTGTCATTTTATCTCAATCGAATTTGCAATCTCTTGACACAAATCATGAACTGAATTACCAGCGTCAACATCCGTATCGCCACCACAAATAAATCCATATCCAGATCCTGACTTAACAGATATCCATGACCAAATAATAGTTTTATTATCAGTAATGATAACTTCTACAAATTTATTGCCATTGATAACAACTTGGTCAACTTCATTGACATGATTATATTGTGCGGCTAATGCTCTAATGGATACAAGAACATACTGAGAATATGTATTTGTAGTTGGTTCTTTTATAAAAGCCACCGAACATTTTTGTGTTTCATTTTTACTGATAGTTTTGATGGGCGAATCACTAGAATTCGTAGTTATCCAATCATTACCAGATAATGAAAATTGCCAATTTTCTTGGGATATAACATATTGTGTAGCATTAACGGTCGTTTGTGGTAGCTCACAGATATCAGTTCCGCAATCTTTTGCATCAACTTTTGATACAACTGGCTTGTTGTAGGATACAACACAAGCAATAGCTAGCGCGGTAAAACTTACTAATGCAAATAAGTTACTCCGAATCAATGTCATTAGTTTCCGTCAAGTCTGCTTCTTTCGCAGTCGCTTCAGATATCTTACGAGCCACTTCTGCATCAAGTGCTAAGCTAATTTCTTCCTTAGCTTTTCTTTTTGCTTCGATTAGTTCTGCTTTTTTCTGTTTATCAACGGCTCTCATAATGCCGCCACCAGCACCAGGACGTACGGTCCAATTCGAATGATTACGAATATATTCTCTAACAATTGGATCGTTAGATCGTAATTGTTTATCATCCCAATCCATCTTGGCTTTTAATTGTCCAAGCAAATCTGGTAATTGTAAGCACTTATCGCCTTTCCAATTGTTAAGAATTTCTTCTACAATTAAAAGCATTGGAATTTTACTATCTAAGAAAGATTGAATGTTTATTGGATTATTCATGTATTATTGTTTCCTTTGAAAATGAAGCGCCTGATATTAGGCTGAAAATATAGATAAGAGTGTACGAGTATAGCGACAAAAATTGAGACAATTAATGCTGGTGTTTTATTCCAATTGGCAACAGATATGAGTTGCAGAAAAGTAACGCCCGCCATAACAAAAGATATTAGTGTATTTGCGAAAGTCCACATAATAATGACGGGAATAACTGTTAATAAATGTAATAACTTATTACTGATCGTGGACATTAGTTGGCATTACCAAATCCGCCTGTACCACTAGTGCCTCCGGGGCTACCTAAACCACCTAAGATTTTTTCCATTAGATCTTTTTTATTAGAATCTACTGGTCCGCCGTGCATTTGGTGTTGAAGATCACCCATTAGCATGCCAGCTTCCGTTAGAATGCCAGCGGTTAATCCTAATGCCTTATTCAATTCAATAATACAATTGGTTTTAATATCTGTATTAATTTCATGTTTAACAGTTTCTACTAATGATCTTAATTTGTCTGCCTCTATCATGGTAGTCTCTAACTCAACTATTAGTTTTTTCATAAGGGACAAATCTAGTATTTTTTTCGACATTTTACAATCTCCTTTTATTATTCTGTATATATACTTAACGAACATCTATCAATGTCTATTAATTTATAATCATCCGTATTATTGATCATTATATTTCGAGGGTGAATATCGTTATGAATTATGACGCTTGCAATGATATTGCTGCAAAATAATATAACCTTTTCCACATCAAAGTCAAGCCCTCGGCTCATGCCGAGCAACATTTTTTTAATTTTTTCTAAAGAAAAATCTTTAATAATTCCATTATCTTCGTGCGATAAAATACTATGAAATATTCTATTTTCATCCTCAGATAATTTTAATAATTTTTCCATAATATGGTAATGAATAATAAATTCTTGCTCTCCCCAATGCGCAATATGGCGGGAGTATGATCCTAAATACCCATGTTCATATATACGAACGTACGCATTCTGTTGCGTATTAATTATATAATCAAGTACACCTTGAACTTGTTTATACATATTATGTATTCCGCGTTCATCTCTATTAAATAATACGCTTAATTTAATTACTTTATTCGGTTCATTTACAATAGAGAATAATTCCCCATCAGCCCCGCCAGAGATTAGATTGCCTAATTGAACTGGTATTTTTTCCGGACAAAATTGTTTACATAATGATTTGACAAGCATTGAAAGTCCTTATGATGTTAACCCTGACAACAAAAATTGATTATCAATCAATGTTTGTTTAAGTTCATCACCAGTTAGTTCTCTATTATTTTCTTGCCAAGCAAAAATAGCCGATGAAATACTATCTCCTTCAATGCCTAAATAATATATTTTATCATTCATCATTGCAACAGATATTGGATAGTCTCCGTCGAGATCGTGAATGATATTAATTTCTGTACCCATGATGAAAAATATCTTATAATCTTGACGAATTAACATTTTAAAGTTCTATCTCTTCTTCATATTTAGATTGTTCTATTCGTTCATTATAATCTTTATCTGCGCAATCTTCTGAACAGAAAAAACTATTGCTAAATTGATTAGTTATCACATCTTCATTAAGAACTTTGGCGCATAATTTACATTTTGGTAGGTTTTTATATTCTTCTTTTGCCCAACATTCTGCTTGTTGGGGCGACATTATCTGATCATCTATTAAAAGTCTAACTTTTTTAGAGCTTTCCTTTATCCACAATTCTTGATCTTTTATAGCAGATCGCACTGCTTGAAATGGTGTTAATGCCTTACCATCTGCGGCATATTCAATAACTATTATGCAACCATAGTTTTCGTGTGTTTGTTTAATGATATTATACATTTGGTGAGGCTACCACGAGTCAAACGTGGATTTTCGATCGGTATATAACGAAAGAAAAGACTAAATAAGAATTATATACAATTCTATATCCAGCCTGCGTCTGTCATTGCGCCACAGCCTCATATTTTTATAATGAAAAGATATACCCAGTTTCTTTACCTTTAAGCGTTGTTAAATAACAATCTAATCCAGTAACTTGACGTCTAAGTTTGCCAATAATACCTCCAATTATATCGAACCAACGTGCTGGAGTTTTCGATCCCCATAAAGGAAATACTACTTTATCTTTTAGTTCAGATTGATAAATCCTTTTACCTATATTTTCATAAAAATAGTTAAACATATCCCATTCACGATCATTCAATAAGTGCCTGCCGTATTTGGTGCGAACACATTTATAATTTTTATCCAAAACGAACATATTTTGTAATATAGATTTGTCATCAATAGGCGTAGAAGTTATTGTAGCAATAATAGATGGCTTATGCAATTTAACCAAATTTTGGCATTCAGCATGCTCTATTATTCCAAATATATCTCCATTTTCAAACGGCACGATATCAAAATTAGTATCATATATTTCTATATCATTTGTTTTTTCAGATGGCATATTTTTAAACGTTACTTGAAAAGGAATCATTTCAGAATTTCTGTTATATTTGCGTCTAATTTCAGAAATTGACCTTTTAATTGAATTAAGTTTTACTGTTTGCGGTTCTTTATAGAATTGTGCCAACTCTTCCCAAAAAACAACAGTATGATTACGAGATATTAAATGATTAATTATTTTAGTTTCTTGATCTGTAAGTTTTATTTTAATATCGATTGTCATTATTTTACTCCAGTATATTTGGACCACCATTCTTTGGATAATAAGATTTCTGGTTTAGTTGTATCACATTCATCACAAATAGCATACGAACCAAACTTCTTATTATCTTTTTTCAGATCATCTTCAATAGAGCAATCAATTTCACAAGGAATGTCTTGATAACATTTTGGACATGAATGATAATGTGTCATCGAGTTGGTATATGTTGTGCATTATTGTTAGTATCTTTACAATTATTTGACGGCTTTACTATAAATCCAAATGAAATTAGTAGTACAAATACTACACATATTAGAACTACAATAAATCCGTCATTATTATGATTACTCATTTTATTTTCCTATTACAATTACCAGAAGTGAATGTCATCACGTATTTCAGATAGAAACAAATCAGCACACTCTTCTTGATAAGAAAGTGGCAGCCTTGGACAAGCCCAATCTTCTTTATGATAAATCCCTAACGCTTGTACTTCTTCATTTGGAATGAATCTCTCAATAAATTGTTCGACTTGATCTTTGAAAACTTTACGATATGTGCAAAAAATAACCATATGACCGTTGGAAGATGTCTTAATCTCCCATAATTTATAATCATCTACACAAGAATAAAAATGCATTTCTTCTTCGTTTTCTCGAACGATAGCTTCTTGCCAAGTCTCACCATAATTAATGTGGCCACCTGATAACCCAAAATTACCTTTTTCTGGTTCTATATTTCTTTGTTGAATTAAAAGACCAGTCTTAAAGGGGTTGCCAAATCTAACCGGAATCATAGATACGACAACTGGAATTGGATTCTTATAACTTTCATTCCAGCAAATAAAACATTTGCGCGGCCAAGTATTTTGGTCAAGAAACTTCACGCCACAATATGAGCAGTGTGATCCCTGCTTGAACTCTGTCGTAGGTTTAATAGCCATATTACTTTTGTTTAACTGTATCTGGAACTTCTTTTACAGACACAACAACATTTTGCTTTTCCAATAGAGCTAATAATCTTTTTCTTTGTTTAGCTGCACCGGGCTCTGGCGGTAATCTATTAATCTTATCTTCCAAAGATAGCAGATCATAGTTCGCTTGTCTTTGCAAAGAATCCTTCTTGCGTGTTTCAGCAATATGTTTTGGCTGTTTACTTCGAGGATAGAGGCGGTCATTATTTGTTTTACGGGGCATAATTATTTTCCTTTAAATATCAATTAGCAATACGAACTAGAAGTAGACCAGCCAGCATCTTCTAATGCTGACTCTAAAAGAGAAACATCAATCTTATCAAACTTTTCTTCCATCTCCTCTTCGAGATCTTCTTCAAGATCATCGGCGAAATATTGAGTAAAAATCAATGCACCGTTTAGGCCAATCTTCTTGCTAAGACGAGATGCATTTTTGATTGCGTTAGCAGCTTCTTTAAGATGAGCGTTAATTAATTCAAAATCTTCTTCTAATTCAGTCATATCGTTCTCCGGCGAAAGAAGTTTAATTATTAAAAATTGCGTGTCAATGGCTGTTAATTTTATTAAATTGTGATGGGCGGCCCCTTCGTGGGCCAAAAACGGATAGGCGTATACCCTGTTGCAGAGTGTAGGACACGTGCGAGTCACGCCTTCAGGTTCATGAAGTTCGGGAACAACCGGAGCGTGTCCAGCGTGACATTTACGGGAGGCCGCTGACCCGGCACGATGCCGAGCGACCGCAACCGGTCCGACAGGACCTGCGCCGGAGAAACCGCAAGCGCCGAGGTCTCGAGGCCGCCCTTGCTGCGAAGCAGGTCTCGAACTTCGGCAACCGTCCTAGGCTTTCTGGGCTGCATCGGCATCGCTCCGACCCTTCGTGGGGGGGCAGGTCTATTTTTATAGTGCTCACAATAAAAACATACTAATGTTGCACCTATAATGCCACCATTTTGTTCATCGTAAATAATTTCACTTAACTCAAAATCATGTCGACCCAAATAACACATTAACTTAGAAAGCCAAGGATGTTGATGCCAATTATCTTTAAACCATAAATAACTAACTGAGCCGTCTTCATCTTTAAATAAATCTCTAAACATTTTTAAGTTCCTTTATATTTTGAAACAAACTCATGCATAATTATTCCACTTGCAGTGCCCACGTTTAAACTACGGACGCTACCGAATTGTTCGATGTAAATCATATCTTGACACATGCCTTGCATAGCAGGAGTTAATCCTGTTCCTTCTTCACCAAAAACAAATAATGTGTTGGGCACAAAATTATATGTAGAAATGGGAACAGCCCCACTAACATTATCGACAGCCACAACATGATATTTTTCCTTCAATTTAATGAAATCATCTACTGTTGGCAACCATATAACATCCAAATAATTATGGACTCCAACCATACTTCTGCGATCGACCTTCTTATTACCAATATAATACATTGCCTGTGCGCCGAATGCATTACAGTTTCTGGCTACCGTGCCCAGATTAAAATCTCCAATGATATTCTCCATGCAAACAGCAAAAGGAAATGCACTACACTTTAACGTCTGTCTAATTTCTTCTACCGTTTTATCCTTAAAATGATCTGCTACATTATATTGCCAAGAACTAAAATGTTTCGTGCCATCTGCGATAGCTTTTTGGTGAGCAGGAGAAGTATCAGCCAAATTAGGACTTGTTTTTACTTTTGGTTTTGACATTACGAATCACATTTTCTTTTTCAGGAATTACACTATCAGCTGTAGCCATAAACCAAATAGAATTACATGTGCTACACTTTACGTGTAAGTGAGCAATTTTCTTAGCTTTGCATTTTTCATCATTACAAGCCCATGGCGGCAGTGGACCTTCATGTTCATGAAGATCTCCATTCTTTTCTCTTACAAGATTTTTACCGGGCCTACCACACTTAACGCAAGGAGTGTCTATTCGAATTTCTACAAAAGAATGAATCATAGGATGCTCCTCATCATCTTCAATATCCCATTGTCTTAATTTCTTAACAAGACTATTGCCTAATAACAAAGAACCAAGAAAAGAAAGCGTTAGTCCCCCAATTATAGCTTCAATGATCATTTTGACGAACCTTGACTACAATAAGAATACGAATTATCTTCGCAAAATTTCCGGCCAAGATGAATCAATGAACGCCATATTTTGTTTTCATCTAAATTATTTTTTACTATGCGATCAACTCCAATTTGAATTCTAATGGCAGTAAAAAATATATCAACAGGAAGATCCGAAAGCAAAATACCAACTGTATCAACAGATGATAAGTCTCCAGCATCTAAATCAAAAGCAAGTTTCTTAGTTAATAAATTAGCTAACGCTAAAGTCTCTTCATCATTTAATCTATTCATTTTATTTTCTATTAATTCCGAATTATAGATTTTACATTATCCCAATCTTCATCAATTCTTTTTAATTCTTCTTGTTCAAAAGACACTTTATCCCAGCCAGATGCTTCCAATAAATCAGTATACATCTTTTGCCAATAATCAATAGTATCATTATCATTAGCAAATGCCATGTTCTCAATATATTTGGCGGCATCTATAACTATTTGATCGTATGGAACTCTTGTCATTTATTATGATATAACAAAAGGATCGTATAGTTATTTGTTCTTTATTATTAATACTACTCCATGCACTACGACTGCAAATCCAAACGCACCAGCTAATCCACATAATGACAATATAACAATTTCAACAACAGGCATTTTGATTCAATCTCCTAACAATTTCTTTTATTTGATTCTCTGGAAGAGCAAGATTCATACGAATGAATCCAGGCATTCCAAAATGTTCGCCACTAATTATATTTACTTTAGCTTTCTCAAAATCAGCTTTTGGGCCGGACTTACACCATAGGAACATTCCATTTGCATCTTCTATATTATTTGGCACTTCTAATACATTACTGCTAACTTGTTTAATAAGCAATTTATTTTCTCGTATTGCTGAGTATGATAAGTGCTCAAACTTTTCTGTCAAGGTGGGATAGCCGTGCATTGTATTTAATAAATTATACAAGAATATCTGAGAAACTATTGAGACGCCTACCGTCATTGCCTCGACATAATGCAGAATCAATTTATATAATTCTGTATTTCCACAAACCACATAACCAAGTCGGATCGATGAAATACCAAAAAGTTTACTAATGGAATATATTTGAGCGTCACCAAAAGAATCTAACTTGTAAGATTGTGGAAGGTATGTATGGGAATAATACGCACCATCATGGATCAATGGAAGGCCGCGCTCTTTCATAGACTCTGAAAGAGTTTTCATGTCGGGCATATTACCACACGGATTATTTGGTGCTACACATAAATAACTATCTGTATTAAGATCATCTTCGATAATATGATTGACTCCATGCATTTCCATTAGAGGAGGAATAAGGCACCACCATGGACGAGGTAATGCAAGATTGCTTTTGCCTAACTGTTTTAGAGCATAACAAATCGCCCCAAGCCCCTGTTTTGCCCCATTAACAATAATAACTGGCGCCTGATGTTTAGCTTCTAATAATTGAACCAAAGGCTTATATCCTTGTGGTTCTTGATATTCGAATATACCTTTATCTTTTGGCAAATCAATAGCCGATACATCGAAAATAGATAGCAACGCGTCACGAACGACATGCGCCTCGCCAATGGAAGCATCAATATAATCATCTGGCAATTTACTTTTGGCTAATAACATTATTTCTTTTTGTCATATCCAAATGTATAATTGAAAATATTATTTTTTATACCACCCAAAATAGCCATATACAATCCGGCTAACACATATTTTACTAAGACGTTTATTCTTCCGTCTCTATCAAGCCTTCTCACGGAAACGTGAATCTTTTTAGATTTTAGTACGCCGAACTTAGTTATTTTTTTGGCTCGCTTAACATAATCAGAATCTTCTGCCAATAAGATCTGTTCATCAAATCCTTTTAACTTATTATGAACTGACGTTTTGGCAAAAATGCAGAATCCAGGAGCGTATGGAGAGATTTTCTCCGATAAAACCATTATTATGTTATAAGCCTCGTGCCCAATAATATCTTTTTTCAATAAGGAAAGTGGTGCAATACAGCAAGTTGCCACACCTACGTGTCGTTTTTTAAATTCAAAATAACAATCGGAAAGAAAATCTGTATCAGTTAGTATAACATCAGCGTCTAAAAAGAGTAGTAAATCTCCTTTTGCAGACTTTGCCCCCTGATTCCTGCCCGGACCTGGAAGGCCACCGGTAGTAATTGTAGCCCCATACATTTTTGCTATTGCTACCGTAGAATCTGTAGATTTATTGTCTGCCACAATTATTTCGTAATCTTTAAAAGATTGCAATTTAATTGATTGCAATAACAGTGGTAAATATTTTGCTTCATTATAGGTTGGGATAATAATAGATATCATATCGCCTATATACCAAATTAATTACATTTTGATTGGTATTTTGCGATCTCTCTCAATCGCATCTCAAAATGATTTTTTTGCTTGGTATACTTCTTTAATCGCTTGTTAATTCTATTAAGACGATCTTGAATTCGTTTCTTATTTTTAACCCAGTCTAAAATAATTGGCTCAGGAATTGTGGCCATTATTCAATTTCGATCTAAAATATGTTTTAAAGTCTTCTAATTGCTTTAACGCATCTGGACCTTCAGCTTGCGCTTCTTCCTCTATTTCTTTATAAAAAGCTGAAAACTTCATGGATAATTTTGATCTAAAACTTAGACCATTATCATTCAACCAATTT
>Ga0302224_10000760_pt1 | contig 15068 bp, 14 predicted proteins | sample II_Palsa_E3_1_FD_193520 | JGI IMG/M metagenome (GOLD analysis project Ga0302224, IMG submission 193520) | Peat permafrost microbial communities from Stordalen Mire near Abisko, Sweden - II_Palsa_E3_1 | ecosystem: Environmental > Terrestrial > Soil > Palsa > Peat permafrost | place: Sweden... | reverse complement strand
GCGAGCGTGCAAATCACATCCTATAATCTGCATCTCGGCCTCCTTCGGTCCGAGCACTGTTGGGGTGAACACCGAACAGTCTACTCGGGCCGTCGCGAGGCCGACGTCGTTATGACATCAATCAGGATTTAGGCAAGTGAAAGGTGTCGTCGGATAAGGATCGCCTGCACTTTGCCAAATTTAATCAACGGTCACCCATATGATCGTGCTATCCCAGCGGAACTTTCCATCAACAAACACGAAATACCCAAAGGGCGTCTCGGAAGAGTCCTCTCCGTGTACCGGGCTTGTTTTCCAGGCGGCTAGAAATACCTCCGGGGCTGTGACCAGGCTCGGATAGACCTTTTTCGCGTCCTGCTTCCTTACGGAAAAGTAGCCGTCCTCGCGAGCAAATTCGATCATCTGGTTCTTGAGCAGCTCCTCCGATGCGTTAAGATTTTTTTCGTACTGGTTGGCAGTCTCCAGCCCGGACGTCCCAAAATTTGCCAAATACCAAGCCCGAGCATCTGGAAACTCCAAATCCGTAACCATGGCTCGGAGCCGGTCCGACCTGTGCCCCCGCGCCATCTCAAGCATGTCCTTCAGCTCCTGCTTCAGGCCTTGCGCGCTATCAGGATACGGCGCGTGAATTTTGGCTTCGCGTGCACGAGCGCGTAGGAATGCGGCGCCGAGGCTCACGACATTAGAAAACGGTGCGCATGCTGTCGTTACCATCAAGAACATCGAGACCGGCATCAGTTTATAACGAGACATGTGAGACGCCTCCGAGCCCGTCATTCGCTCTTTTGGAGGATACACCCGCCTTTCTCCGTAACTCCTGATAAGTCGGATTACCGGACATTGTCCTTTGCGCCCTTCCCAGCCTCATAGCTATCTTCGGGAATCTCATGGGCAGCCGTCAGGAGGCGGCTACCCATGAGAAAAACTAAGTGGCGAAAGCCCACTCGGCTGAAAACCAAGCTCGGACTTCCGGATTTGGAGCAAGCGAAAACAGAAGTGATTGTCAGTCTACGATCTCCGGAATCGCAGCGCAGCTATCGACATTCGATCGACGAATTCGTCTTCTGGTATTGCTCCGAACCTCGCCTATCGTTCAATAAAACCGTCGTTACCCGATACCGAATCCATCTTGAGAGCCGCCAGCTAGCGCCTGGAACCATAAATGTCAGACTCGCGGCCGTGCGGAGGCTGGCTTACGAGGCAGCAGACTCAGGGCTGTTAAGTCCAGAACTCGCGGCAGGCATTCGTCGGGTAAAAGGATCGAAAAAACTGGGAATTCGCCTCGGGAATTGGCTAACCGTGGATGAGGCGCGTACACTCTGGCAACTGCCCGATGAAAACACATTGAAAGGAAAAAGAGATCGAGCGATTTTGGCCGTTCTGCTCGGTTGTGGACTACGAAGAGGAGAACTGACTGAACTCACGCTCGCTCACCTCCAGCGTCGCGAAGACCATTGGGCGATCGTTGATCTAATAGGGAAAGCTGGCCACGTTCGGACGGTCCCAATGCCCGATTGGGTTAAGCAAACCATTGACCATTGGCTAATTGCAGCTGGAGTCTCGCAGGGCAAAATGTTTCGGTGCGTCTGCCGGATAGGCACTGCGTGGGGCAGCCAGATGACAGAGAAGGTCGTCTGGCACGTTGTTAAGCAATATGCGCAACAACTTGGAATTGCGAAACTGGCACCACATGACCTTCGACGGTCCTGCGCTCGCCTCTGTCATGGTGCAGGGGGTGAACTGGAGCAGATACAGTTTTTATTGGGACATGTTTCCGTGCAGACGACGGAAAAATACTTGGGTTGTAAGCAGCGACTCAGAGAGGCAGTGAATGACGGGATTGGGATCGGGCCCAGCCCCTGATAGAGGTCGAACTGTCAGATCACTGTTGGTTAGCGACGAGTCTGGCTGCGCGAATGGCAGGCACTTGTCCGGTAATCCGACTTGCCAGGAGTTAACGAACCATTGCGGCAGAACTATTAAAAGTTTCCCGGAAATCACCGCGAGATTCCGCAGTCTTATTTTATTTTCGTATAGCCGTAATCCGTCGGTTGCGGCGCCTCGTTTCGAGGCAAATGTGCTTGCCAAAAGTGCTCCCGCTTCGCCTCAAAAAGAACTGTTATTGGGCACTCGAAGCATCAAGAGCGCTGGACCTGAAACATCGAGGCAGAGGTGCCCATCTATCGTTTGAACTTCAGACACAATCGAAAATGTTCAGAGCCCTGGCTATTTCTTGGTCATTAACGCCGTTGCCTTTTGAGCGATTAGATCAAACCCTTTCCCCACTGCATCTTTCTTAAGTCTTGCGAGTTCAGCGCGCGTTGAACCCGACTTTCCGGAGTTTAGCTCGATATCGGCCTGAGCTAGGCGAACCTCAAACTGGCTAGGCACGAATCCGCTTTTCACCGTTTCGCGCAGCGATATCCCAAGGTTTTGAAGAGCATCGTCCGGTTTTCCGGTGGCGGCAAGGATTCGGGCCTCGATTATTCCCAGCGCCAGTCGATTGGGAACATTTTGAGATTTCGCTGAAAGCAATTTTGTATTTCCTAGCTCTTTCTGAGCCTCAGGAGATTTTTCCCCTGCGAACAGGGCTTGTAGCAATATGATATCCGCGGCTACTTCATCATCCGGGTGCGCTTCCTTGCGATATTCGCCGCGGACTTCGCGAGCAACACGTTCAGCATCGGAGGCATTTCCTTCTTCGATCGATAGCGAGGCCAGTTGCAGGCGCGATGCTGCGGCGTTGCTCTTCTCCTCAATCTCATTGCGGATTTGCAGTGATTCCTCAAAGCTTTTGCGCGCCTGTGGGAAATTTCCTTCAGCCACAAAGATTTCCCCCTGATTAGCCAGCGCAAAAGCTAAGTTCGCTTTGTCACTGGTCTGACGCGAAATGTCGATAGCTTCTTGAACCGATTGTTTCGCGCTTTGAATATCTCCATGAAGGTAGAAGCCTCGAGTAATCCCGGCGAGGGTTTCTGTCAGGGTCCAACGACCGCCGAATTGGCGCGCAACCCTTACGCTTTCAAGAAAACTGGTGAGCGCGCCGTGGCCGTCGCCGAGATCGATTTGGACATTGCCAAGATCAACCAGCGTTTCCGCGGTGTCTGGCGCGGCATCGACCTCGCGCGTAATTGCCAGCGCATCTTCCGTCATCTGTTTTGCGCTGGCGAGATCGCCTTCATCGTGTAATAGAAGAGCCAAATTAGCGAGTGCGTTCATCTGCCCCAGTTTGTTTCCCGTAGCTCTCCAGATGGATAGGGCGTCTCCGTACATTTTCCTCGCTTCTTGAACATTGCCCCTTTGTTGTGAAATTGTTCCGACATTGAGCATAACTTTGGCGACTTCCCCGGGATAATTCGCAGATTCCCAGATTCGACGAGACTCTTCCCACGCTACGAGGGCTTTGTCCGGCTGCCCGAGTGCGTATTGTGCATCTCCCTCCTGGAGTCTGGCGCTGGCTTCCACATATTTTGACCCATTAGCTGCTGCTTGGTTTGCGGATGTTATGGCGGCTTCTAACATCCCCCTAGCGTCGCCCGCGCGAGACTTCGCTATAGCCTCCTGTAGACTGATGCGGGGATCTTCGTCCTGCGGCGGAGGTAAATGTCTTAGCGCCGCAAGTGTCACAAGCGCATCTTTGGCTTCGCCACTTCGCGACTGAGCGTTTGCCAGTCGGAGACGATACTCGGCGTTGTCGGGGAAAAAGTTCACCAGAGTGCTATAAACTTGAATGGCAGGTTTCCAGTCTTGCTCCATGCCTCGGTACTGACCTTCAACAAGAAGGCGATCCTCGCGGCTTAAGTTGCCCGATAGCTCGAAGGCTAGCTTTGCCTCGTTCTCAGCTTTCGTGTCATAGCCTAGCGCCTGCCACGCACGCGCGAGAGCGAAATGGGCTAATGGGAATTTAGGATCTGCGGCGACGGCTTTTTGCAAAGGAGGCAAAGCTTCTAGGGAGTCATACACAACCAGCTTTGAAAGGCCCTCCGAGTAAAGGCGCGCTACCTCAGGACTGGTGGGATAACTCGCCTGAACCGCGGCGGCGTCTACGGGCGCCATCGCTCCGACACCCAATTTGTTCCGAAGATCTGCGCCAACGCGCGAGACCAAATCAAACAGATTTATCTCACTACCTGCCTCGGCCACCGAAACGAGGGTTTCAGCGGTTACAGCATCCTGAAGTCGAACATCGAGCCGGAGCTGTCCTCCTGATAATTTGCCCAAGGTAGTATAGTTGCCCGCCAATATCAAATCGCTGCCCACATAGTTACGCACACGTTTCAGGGTGTCGCTTGCAAGTGTGTCCGTATCGGTCAAAGCAAGATCGCGCTCCATACGAGCGACGTTTTCCGCGGGAATAATTCTTAGTTTTTCTCCAGCCGAAAGTTCCGTCGCAAGCATTCCGGCCAGGGCTGTGGAAAGCCATTTTTCTTCGTCGTGTTTCGAGGCATTTTGAAAATTTAGGACCGCAAGCGATTTGCGCAACTTCGCAGCGGGTACCGAAACGGAGGCCGCAGGCTTCTTTCCGCCGAAAAGCCATTCACGCGAACCTTTCCAGTTGAAGCCGAGCGCAAGTGCGATTAACAACACCGATACAAAAAGGAGCGACCATGGAGTGAGACGATTTCCCTTAGAGATGACCCGTGGCGGCAGGGTCGGCCGCGACAGATGCACAGACTCTAGCGCCGAGTGGACTTTACTCGCTTGCTGGTACCGAGCGGTCGGCGATTTTTCCAAGCAATGCAAGATCACCCCGCTTAGGTTTGAAGGAAGGCTTGCAGGCAGCGGTGCGGGAGGTTCTCGCAGAATTGCTGAACTCATCTCGAACGCAGTGCGTCCGCGGAAAGGGTAACTTCCACTGGCCATTTCGTAGAGTAAAACACCAAGGGCCCACGTATCCGTGCGCGCGTCCGCGGGATCACCACGCAACAATTCCGGGGCAAGGTAGGGCAGCGTACCTACAATCATTCTGGACTCCGTCAAGAATGGCGCTTTCGACGAGGTCGCTTCCTGAATTTCCGTGTCAAGCAAGCGCGCGGCTAAACCGAAATCCAGAACTTTGACTCGGCCTTCCGGGGTAACCACCGCGTTTGTACTTTTCAGATCGCGGTGGACTATGCCGTGTCTATGGGCATGATCGAGCGCATCCGCAATTTGTATCCCGTAACGAACCACGGTATCCGGCGGTAGCCCCGTCGTCCCAACTAAGGAGCTGAGAGGCTGACCCTCCACCTGCTCCATAACGATGTAAGCTTCCCCATCGGAATCGCCAACTTCATGGATGGTACAAATATTGGGATGATTCAGGGACGAAGCGGTGCGGGCTTCATGCAGCAGTAGGTCGCGCGCACTTTTGTCCACCAAGGCGCGATCACCCATGACCTTGATCGCGACTTTACGTTGCAAGACGGTATCGTACGCGGAATAAACTACACCCATCCCGCCGGCACCCAACTGCCGTTCGATGCGATAGTGGCCTAGGACTTTTCCTGAGGGCGAAGAGGGATCCGTCATTGGATGCATATTAGAATTCGCTTCCGGACAAGTCAATCGAAGCGTGGACCAAAAAGTTAATTAAACACTGCGGTATCGTGCGGGTGCACCGGCAATCGTTTTACGGTCGCATGATGTTATGAAGAGGAATCAGAAGTGGCAGGAATCTGCAATCGCTGCAGCTTAGTTCTCAACCCTTCGCGGCTGATCCCTAGAATCTCGGCTGCGCGCGTTCGGTTCCCTTCTGTGTGTTCCAAGACGCACGAAATCAGTCGCTTTTCCATCTCTTGCAGTGACATCGGAGCGAGAGGCGTTGTTTGCGACAAAGTCGCGGGCTGGCCATTGACGCGACTGCGGATTCTTTCATTTAGTGAATCGACACCGCAGGGAACATCAGCGAGCGACATAGCTGTCAGCCGCGCCATTTCGCTCTCCAGTTCCCGCACATTTCCCGGAAAACTGTAGGCTGTTAACGCCGCTAAACAATCCTCCGCAAGGCGAGGTGTTGGTCTTCCGTAGCGCCCCGCTGAAGTTCGAATAAAATGTTCGGCGAGTAACTTTATGTCATGGGGCCTGTCCCGCAACGGTGGCAACCGAAGGGTGATAGCTGACAGACGGAAAAACAGATCGGCACGAAATTTCCCTGCCTTCACTTCGCTCTCCAGATCGCGATTTGTAGCGGCGATAAAACGAACATCTACCTGTTCGGTCCGGGAGTTGCCTAGCCGCGTAAACTCGCCCGACTGCAGCACCCGCAGCAGGTGCGGCTGCAGTTCGAGCGGCAGATCGCCGATCTCATCCAGAAAAAGCGTACCCCGATGCGCCGCTCCAATAAAGCCGATGCGGTCGCGATTTGCCCCGGTGAACGCGCCTTGCACAAAACCGAAAAGCTCAGACCCGATCAGCGTTGCTGGAATTGCCGCGCAGTTCAAAGCGATGAAGGGTCCTTTTGCTCGCGTGCTATGGCGATAGACGGCCCTAGCGACTAATTCTTTTCCCGTGCCAGTTTCTCCTTCGATCAGGACGGGCAGATCAGTAGTTGCGATCTGGTGTACGGTTTGCAAGACGCGCGCCATCTCGGGATCAGCGGTGAGGATTCCGTCCGATTGACTATGAGTGTGTTCTAAAGCCTCCGCGCGCCGTTGCGCTTGGCTCATTGCTACCGCAGCTCGCAATCGTGGAGCAGCCAGGGAGCAAATTTCGTCCAACAAATTCCGCTGGTCCTCTGTAAAACAATTGCTCACGTGGCGATTTTCCAGATAGATAAGCGCAAACGCTTCATCACTCGCAACCAGGGGGGCGCATAAAACAGATCGCAGCGAAAGTTGTTGGACGCTTGGCTGCGTGCTATAAGGTTCGGTCGTCGAAGCGTCGCCGATCAAAAGTGCTTTCCCACTCTCCATCACTGTCCGGGCGATCGACCGGCTCACCACCTCTTCGGTCCGGGATAACGCCTCACTACGAAAGTTTCGCGCTGCAGTTGCTCTGAATTCTCCCCCTTCGCGGACGACCACAAATCCTCGGTCGGCGCGTAATCCTTCAATCAGTGTGTCGAGAAGTCCGGAAAGAAGTTCGCCGTATTCCCCTTCCTTCAAAAGGGCTCGCGACACCCGATAGAGCAGACCCAAATGCTTGTCCGATGGATTTTCTGCATTCAGAGGCATGGCAAGTGTTCTACACGGGGAATATAGCATCATTCATCGCGCTCCGTGACCTCCCAGGCCTGCCCACGGCAGCCAGGCAAATGGCAGTCAAGCTGCACCTTGGTGCGTAGAAGCCGCGCTGACATCCGGTCTTTGGAGGTGGCCACGATGATAACTATGACACTTGCCCTTCACTCAATCATCGATACGACAGAAAAGTGGGCCAAGTCCTGCCAGCTTTCTGGGCAGTTCGGTCTCTCGCGCGCAGCGATCGTACCCGAAGCTCTAAACGTATACCGGGGATGGTTGATGACTTCGTGGGTCTGCGAAATGCTCATCACTGCTTCGGTCCTTATTTCGCTGATTAATTGCGCGCATTGAGAACGGGGTGGTAGGCGGTCATCTAAATCCGAACTGAATCGAGTTTAACTCAAGACGCTTTACCTGATTTCAACGACGACGGGGAGGAATGGAAACACTATGAGGAACATACCAATCGAGTTTCAGTCAACTCTGGAGATGAACGAACACTGGGCCAAACGGAATCGAATTTCTCGGCGCTTACGCCCCTCGCGTGTCCAATACAACGGTCAGCGCGTAGCCTTGTCTGGTTGTTTGAAAACACTCCGAAAATTCTGGGTTTTACTCTGCCTTTTGGGAATGCCGTTCGTAGCACACGCCCAAAGCAATAAAACATCTTGGGAGAACCTCAGCGGCCTCGCGCCTGGGCACAAAATTCAAGTCGTCGAAATGAACTCTAAAAAAGTCTCTGGAACGTTCGTGAGTGTCTCCGACACGGCGATCTTGTTACAAGACCCAAGCGGGGAGCAGACGGTACAGAGAACGGATGTTCGCATCGTGAAGCTAATTGAAAACAAACATCGTTTGCGCAACGCCGCTATTGGCGCCGGGGTCGGCGCAGGAGTGATGGCCGGTATTGGCGCGGGGGCCGACCACGATTGCTCTTCGTTTTGTATCGGCCCTGGAAGGGGCACCGTGGTGGGAGTGTTCGCCGCTGGCGGTGCCGCGGGTGGCGCGATAGTCGGAGCCTTATGGCCCAGTCACGAGACCCTTTATCGCGCGATCGGGAAATAGCACCCATTCAGGTTGGCTGTCACGGTGAGCTTTCGGATTTTGCGTCGGCTTCATATATTCAAACGGAGGATCTTCATTACAAAGTCTCGTTTGTTTCAGCGCTTATCTAATGCAGAAATGGCTTGGGAGGGCTCATTGAAACTCGCATTCACTCTCACCTTTCTGTTAGTGCCAACGTGGACGGTGGCTCAGCAGACGAATTCGGATAACTCAGGCTGGCTCTTTCCATCCGACAGCGATCTTGTCAGCGCAGCCAGGTATGGCTATCAAGGCGAAGGGAACCTTGACCTCGACTATGCCTACGTAAAGAGGGAATTTGATTTGAGTCTCGCGTGTCTGCCAGGGACACAAACCATCAGGGTTGCAGGCCCATTGATGCTTGCAGCGCAGCAAGGGCAAGCCGCCCACTTGAATTCAAAACCCGAGCCCGTGGCTGAGGACCTGCTCCACGTCAAAGGAGGACTCGTACTGCAATTGTTTCTGTATTCGCATCGGAAGGAAGATCGGGCTGAAATTTGGCTTACTCAAGGAACCCAAGAATTTCACCCTGATTCCGTCAAGGTTGACATGGTTGAAACGTTCACATGCGGCCCAACGTTTTCGGTCGGATCCGGAGTGTACACGTCGAATTTTGTCTGGCATGTCGTCGAACGCTTTGCTTTCCGGTTCACCGCTGCGGCGCGTCAACCCGATTGGAACGAACCGATTGAGCTATTTGTTCGAGTTACAAAAGGCAAGGAGGAAAGATACGAGGTCAAGCTCGGACGATCCTTCGCTTCGCAAGCTCATAGATTGCACCCTACCTAGCACTGCACAGTAATAGCGGCTCATATTAGAAGTCCTGAGGTTGAAATCCGTTCCCGAAGCGGAGAAGTTGCGATAAATCGCTTCATCATTGGTCATCAAACCTGAGAGCGGCTAGCTAACTCCCGATAAGTCAGATTACCGGACATATAAAGTAGCGCTTTACTTGTCCGGTTAGCGCTGCCAGCTCAGATGGTCGACGCAACACTGGCGCGCAGTTTACTCGCTGGCGTTTCGAATCCCAATGTCTTTCTGGTCGTTGATTCAAGCGCAGCGAGACATGGTCGAGCTGCGCTTGCGAATAGCCAGACAGGTCGGTGCCTCGCGGGAAGTATTGCCGCAGGAGCAGATTGGTGTTTTCGTTGGTGGCGCGTTGCCAGGGACTTTGTGGATCGCAGAAGTAGACTTGCACTTTCGTGGCTACCGTAAAATCCTTGTGCTTGGCCATCTCCAGTCCGCGGTCCCATGTCAGCGAACGTTTTAGTGAAGCAGGGAGTTTGCGCACATGTTGACTTAAAGCAGCAACCACAGCTTCGGTTTCTTTGCTCGGCACCTTAATCAGCATGGCAAAGCGCGAGTGGCGTTCTACCAGAGTCGCAATATAGCTGTTCTTTCCACCGGCCAGCAGATCGCCTTCCCAGTGACCAGGAATTGCTCGATCTTCGACTTCCGCAGGCCTTTGGCGGATCGAGATGGCATCAACGATCTGCCCGCGTGACTGTCCATGCTCGCTGGAATGACGCGAGCGGCGCATGCGCCGCTTCGACCGCAGGTGGCCCATCAGCTCTTTTTTCAATACGCCCCGGGCTTGAATGAACAGGCTCCGGTAAATCGTTTCGTGGGACACGCGCAGGCTCTCGTTGTTGGGATACTGGTTCTTCAGCCACCCGGAAATCTGTTCGGGTGACCAATCTAGGATCAGTTTACTCGCAACGAGGTCACGCAACTTGCGGTTCTGGGCAAGCAGACATCTCTTCGGGCGCAAGGCCGCAACCCAAGCTTGGTGATCTGCATCATGGGCACGATAGGCAGGACGGCCACCGTGGCGAGCGACCTCCCGGCACACGGAGGAGGCCGCGCGATCCAGACCTCGCGCTATCTCACGAATCGAGGAACCAGAAGCGATCCCTCGGGAGATGTCCTCTCGCTCCGCGAAGGTGAGCGCCAATCGCGAGCGGCGACGAGCAGCGGGAGGAATGCCGCCGCGAGGCAACAACACAGCGCGAATGCAACTGTGGGGCTTGTCAAAAACGCGCCCAATCTCATGCAGCGACTGTCCCGCCTTCCAGCGGCTCCAAACGTCACGCTTCTCAATCGCAGAAAGCCCAAACCGCATCCCTGGTCTCATGCCAACACCACCTTTACAGAGCAGATTTACATCAGATGGTGTTGCATCGACCTATCGAATGCACCGCGCTAATCAGGCACATGAGACGAAGAAACGACATCGCCCGTCGGGCCACCGCACATTTCCTTGGTGGTCGCGACGCCTTTCGATGAGAATTTGTCCGCGATGAGTTTGTCGGTGGCCATGTAACCAAGGGTCATCGCGACTATGAGTAAAGCGCCGGCGAGCTTTGGCGGGCTCGGCACAGGAATATCGAACCAGCGGCAGCCTGCACCGATAAGCAAGCCGAGGAATATCCCTACGATCATTTTGAGCATGTCTTCGCGTCCTCTTTTCCAGAGATTCGTGCTAATTCACCCGGCGATTACTGGCCGTTCGAAGCGCTAGCTTGGCTGAGCACCACGTGCGATGGATCGCCCTTTTCGGTGACGATGAGGAACCGCTGCGACGAGGCGTTCGAAGCACCTGGGCTTCCAGCCGCCAGTACTTTTAGTGGCCCGACAGCTTGGACAATCCCTGCGCCATCGAGATTTGTTTTTAAGACCGCCAGAGGTTCCAGCTTTCCGAAGGGCGCTTGGTTGTTCTCGGCGATATACACGTCATATTGCGATTTAGGAGAGAGCCCGGAAGCCGCGATCTCAACCAGGTCCACCAGTCCAAGGGAATTCACTGCCGCCGATGCCTGTGCATTGGCAAGCGCGCTGCCTCCGGCTCCGAGGTGCAGTCGCACGATCTTGGCGGCTTCTCCTTGCTTGGTAAGATTTTCGGAGCCGGCGCCGTTGGGAACTGCGTTCGGCACGTAAACCAAAGCCTGCGTGGTCTGCCCAATTGAAATATTGGCGATCACTTTGTTCGTCACCGTATCGATCGCTGCTGCCTCTCCGCCGTTCTCGAATGCGACATAAATTCTGGAGCCGTCTCCGGACTGCCAGATTCCGTGCGGAAGATTTCCTACCGGGATGGTGGCAACCAGTTCCGTCGTTGCGCCGCCCCGGCGAAACACTTTCACTACGTTCAATCCGCCGATGGTGACGTAAGCAAATTTGCCGTTGGAGTTGTTTGCGAAGTTCACGTGGTTCGTGATCGGCCCGGTTTCCAGCAGCCATTTCTGTTCGAACGGCGGCTTGGCGCTGTACACCTGCACTCTGCCCGTGTCTTTCAACGTGATCCATACTTCGTCGTTTTCCGGACTCACGGCGATGTTGGGGCAGAACGGACTGGCCTGCGGCAAGCGCTTGATGATTTCGTGCGACGCCACGTCAACCACCGCCAATTCCGGAGTGAAGCTGGAGCAGACGAATCCGTAGCGCCCGTCCGGACCGAACATGGTCATGCCTGGACCGTTGGCCATCTCGATGCGGCGCGTTTCCTTCATCTGCACGGGGTCGATGACCGAGACATAATCTTCGCCGCGCACTGTGACCCACAGCTCGCGTCCGTCGGGCGTGAAAAATACTTCATGCGGCGAACGGCCCACGTAAACAACTCCCTTCACCTTATTCGTGGCCGTGTCGATCAGAGTCACCGAATTCGATGCGATCGAAACCACGGCCAGCGTCTTCGAATCGGGCGAGTAGCCGAGGCCGTGCACCAAAAGTTGGCCAATGTAGAGCGGTTGCAGTGCGGCGGGCACAGGATCGCCGAGCCTGATCACACCGAGCAATTTGTTACTGGATGGATCGATCACGGACACGGTGTTCGAAGTCTGGTCGGCGGCGTAAACGCGGTCGTGAGGGGAGACGGGAATGTCGGGACGTCCCCACGGCGCTTGCTGCGCGGATGCGCACGGCAGCAAGCAAAGCAGCGCGAGTCCGTAGACTATTCTCATGTCAGTGCTCCTGGTTCACTTCAGAGGCGCGCGCGCGATTTGCCTGCGAACCGGGTGGGTGCTGTTTTAGCCAGAGCTGCATCAATTCAATTTCCGATTGCTGGTCCGTGACGATCTCTTGTGCCAGCCTACGCATCTGCGGGTTTTTGCCGTAAAGCAGTTCGGTCTTTGCCATGTCGATTGCAGTCCGGTGATGTGGAAGCATCAGCTTGGCAAAATCCAAGTCGCTGTCGCCGGATGGCTCTACGGAAGCCATGGCGGCGTGCATCTTGTCCATGCTTGCGCTCAACTCGGACCAACTCGCGTCCGCCGCGCTCTTACCGGACCGTGGCTGAGAATCTTGCCGCCAAGCGCACATTATAACCGCGGAACACAGGAGCACTAGGACCGCAAATCGTCGAGTGTTTTCGTTCACTTTCCATCTCCGTCCCGCCTTTTCCGCGGAATGTTGTCAGACGCCCTGGTACACCGAGGTGACAAATCTGGTGGGGTTTATAAAACCGTTGCCCCATTCCTCATCCGTGCGAGCGCCGGGCTTGGCCGCGAGAGTCTCCGCCAACGTTCTGCCCTGCTTTTTGAGTGCCGCTACTTTGCCACGCAATTCAGCCATCACATCGCGGAAGAGAATCAGGTCGGCTCTTGCACCCACGACACCGTGTCCGGGAATAACAATCATCTTGTCCGTTACCGTCGCGATATTCGTTTCAGCGGCGCGGATGGTGCCGTCAATGCTGCCCCCGGTCGAGTAATCGATGAAGGGGTAATTGCGATTCCAGAAAGTGTCGCCAGTATGAAAAACATCCGCTTCCGTAAAGTGCACGGAGATGTCCGAATCCGTATGTGCGGGTAAATAGTGCTTGAGAACTAAAGTGGAGTTATTGGCGTGCACGGTATGATCTTCCGCGAAGACGGTCGAAGGGACCGCTCCCGCCGACGGTGCCAGGAAATTGTAATGCCATCCTTCTACCCACGTATCTTTCAAAAGATGTTTGCGCGTGTTCTCTTGCGCCAGTATGCTGGCTCCGGCTTGGTGAACCCAATCGTTTCCACCGGTGTGATCGAAGTGCCAGTGAGTATTGATCAGCTGCTTGATGGGGTCTGCGTTGATGCTCGCTAGCGCTTCAGAAACCTTCGTTTGCGCGGTCTTAATTTCCGCGTCAACGAGCAGCTTTCCGTCGGGCCCGGTGAGTACCGCGATATTTCCGCCCGCACCCAAAAGAACGGTGATATTGCGGCGAAGCGGTTGCACCGCGATCTTTGCGGTGGCGGCTTCCCTTAGTGCATCTTCAACAAGAGTGTCAGTCTCCGCGAACAACCCCCTGGGAGCAACACACGCTGCTGCAACAGCCAGACCCCCTGCTGCGAGGACCTGACGCCGCGAGATTTCGGATGAATATTTGCAGTCTATGTGTTGCTCCTTGGTCGCTTTTCCCAAAACTGGCTGCCTATTGGGTTATTTTGTTTTTTGCGAGGAAGCCTTCGATGCGGCTTGCGATTTCTTCTCCGTGCGTCTCGAGCGCAAAGTGTCCGGTATCGAGCAGATGCGTTTCGAGATTTTTCAAATCGCGGCTGTATGGGGCCGCGCCTTCCGCGGGGAAAATGAAATCGTTCTTGCCCCATACGATCAAAGTGGGCGGCTGGTATTGTCTGAAGAAGGCCTGAAACTCGGGATACAGTGGAACGTTTGTACGATAGTCATACATAACGTCCATCTGAATGTCGCGATTGCCAGGTCGGTCGAGGCCAATCTGGTCCAAAGCCCACGTCGTCGGGTCCAGTAACGTCAAGTCGCTGACGCCATTCTCGTATTGCCAGCGTGTTGACTTCGGCTCCACCAAAAAATAAATGGAAGCGCGATTCTCGGGAGTCGGGTCTTTCCAGTAAATTTTGATCGGATCCCAGAATTTGAGCAGCCCTTCGTCGTAAGCGTTTCCATTCTGGACGATCAGCGCCTGCACCCGCTCGGGATGCATCAGCGCGAGGCGGTAGCCTGTTGGCGCGCCGTAATCCATCAAATACATGGAATACTTGCCGATGCCGAGTTGCTGGAGCAACTTGTCAACGATCTTGGCGTAATTTTCGAAGGTGTACGCGTAACTCTTATGATCGGGCATGCTGCTCAGGCCGTAGCCCGGGTAGTCCGGCGCGATCAGTCGGAACGAGCCCGCCAGTCGCGGAATCAAGTTTCGGAACATATTCGACGAAGTTGGAAATCCGTGCAGCAGCAAAATCACTGGAGCATCTTGTGGGCCCGCGTCTCGATAGAAAATATCAAGGTCGTCGATGCGAGCTGTCTTGTAATGCACCGTCGATTTTTTCTTTGGAGCAGTAGCAGCAGTTGTCATATGTTTTTCCTTTTAAGACTTTCGTGGAGACTCGATCAAATGTTCTGGACGAAATCGGTTATGGGCAAAGAGGAACACTGCGCCCGCTCTGCATTACTCAATAACTTCTAGAGAACTTATTTCAGAGTTCTCAGCCGTGGGGTTCGCCGAAAAGGAGCGTCGCGCGGAGTATACTCCCGCTGCCGTCGTCTAGACAAGATTTGAGGTGCCTCGATGACTCCAGATAAGTCAGATTATCGGACATGTCCTTTCTTAGTACTCCACTTGTCCGGTTTGCGCGTTAATCTGGTGGCGAATTCGTTGTGTGCAAGGCAGGAGAAGCGTGTACGATGCGAGAGCCAAGCGGCTAAATCGGAAATTCCTAGTGAAATGCTCTTTATGCATGCGCGAGTTGCCGGACGGGGCGATGTTCTGTCCGGCATGCGCCACGCCTGTGGATCCCAGCAACACGCCAACAGTGACGCGTGTGGATCGGCCAGCCGGCCGAGCCGATCGCCCGGCCAGTGCTGCAGGTA
>Ga0302224_10000730_pt1 | contig 15466 bp, 14 predicted proteins | sample II_Palsa_E3_1_FD_193520 | JGI IMG/M metagenome (GOLD analysis project Ga0302224, IMG submission 193520) | Peat permafrost microbial communities from Stordalen Mire near Abisko, Sweden - II_Palsa_E3_1 | ecosystem: Environmental > Terrestrial > Soil > Palsa > Peat permafrost | place: Sweden... | reverse complement strand
TTACTGGTTATAGCTTTTGGTGCTTTATTTTTTTGGGTGCCATTTGATTATAAACGAGGGTTGGCTGCATTTACTTCGGTGTTAATAGTTGCCTGCCCTTGCGCCCTTGCTTTAAGCACACCTTTTACCATGGCTGCCGCGCTAAGTATTTTCGATCGCAATCTTTTCTACCTAAAAAACACCCGTGTTGTTGAACAACTGGCAAGTGTTGACACCATTGTAATGGATAAAACAGGTACGATAACTAACAATAACAACAATGCTATAAATGGAAGCATAGAAATGACAGCCTTGCAACAGCAGCTTATTTATAGCGCCTGTTCAAATTCGCTTCATCCATTGTCCAAATTAATATGTAAGCATTTAAATGAAATGCCCAAATTAACTATCGATAAATATGAGGAGATACCGGGTAAAGGGATAATCGCTACAATAGGCGGTCATAAAATACTTGTAGGCAATAGCAGCTTGGTTTTCGCCCAGTTTCAACAAACGCAGGGTGTAAGCATTGTACATATTTTAATTGATGATAACTACCTGGGCTATTTTACCACTCAACATACATTCAGAACCGGCTTAAGGGATGTAGCCAAATTAAGCGCTCGCCATTATGATTTATTCCTGCTATCGGGCGATCAGGATCATGAAAAGAAAAGTTTAATGCGGTTATTTGGCTCGGATAGTAACCTGCTCTTTAACCAATCGCCGCAGGATAAACTCGATTTTATTCAAAACCTGCAAACCCAAAACCATAAGGTGATGATGATTGGCGACGGTCTAAATGATTCAGGCGCCTTAAAACAAAGCAACGTGGGTATTGCCATTACCGATGATGTGAACAACTTTTCGCCCGGTAGCGATGCGATTTTGGATGGAAGATCATTCAAAAAAATACCAGCCTTTTTAGGCTTTTCAAAGGATGCGGTTAAGGTTATACACATTTCGTTTTTAATATCGCTTATGTATAATCTGGCAGGGTTAAGCTATGCGGTAACCGGCAACCTTTCGCCGCTTTTTGCTGCCATACTTATGCCGGTAAGTACTGTAACAGTTATTTCATTTACCAGCATCGCCACCCATCTTTTTGCCCGCAAACGAAAATTAATATGAGCATCCTTTACTTTTTAATCGGGTGCAGCGTTGTGCTTGCCCTGATATTTTTATGCGCTTTTTTCTGGGCACAGCGGTCGGGGCAAAATGACGATCTCTACACGCCATCCATCCGCATTCTTTTGGATGATGACGATGAAAACGATACCGAAAAATGATTGCAATCACCTTTTAAGCTAATCGCAGTCATTCTGCGAATTATAAGCACACAATAATTTTACCGCTATAAACAAACCCTTTTTATGGAGCCTGAAAAATTTTATTACGACAACAAAATAGTCCGCAATTTTGGTATAGCAACCGTTATCTGGGGCATAGCCGGTATGACTGTTGGCCTGCTCCTGGCTATTGAATTATGTTATCCCGGCGCGAATATATCCCGGTACAGCACCTTCGGCAGGATAAGGCCATTGCATACCAATGCCGTAATTTTCGCCTTTGTGGGTAATGCCATTTTTATGGGTGTTTACTATTCGTTACAGCGGTTGTTAAAGGCCCGCATGTTTAGCGATAAACTGAGCGCAATACATTTTTGGGGCTGGCAATTGATCATTATAAGCGCGCTAATCACCCTGCCCTTAGGGATCACAACCTCGCATGAATATGCCGAACTGGAATGGCCTATAGATATCGCTATAACTGTAATTTGGATAGTATTCGGCATCAATATGTTTGGCACCATATTTAAACGCCGCGAAAGGCATTTGTATGTTGCCATTTGGTTTTACATTGCCACGTTTGTAACCATTGCGGTTTTACATATTGTAAACTCGGCAGAGATCCCGGTTACTTTTTGGAAAAGTTACATGATATATGCCGGGGTTCAGGATGCACTTGTGCAATGGTGGTATGGGCATAACGCGGTTGCTTTTTTCCTAACCACGCCATACCTGGGTATGATGTATTACTTTTTGCCTAAAATGGCAAACAGGCCTATCTACTCTTACAAGTTAAGTATACTTCACTTTTGGGCGCTGATATTTATTTACATATGGGCAGGCCCGCATCATTTGTTATATACCACGTTGCCGGGTTGGGCACAATCATTAGGAGTGGCATTTTCTATTATGCTGATAGCGCCCAGCTGGGGCGGTATGATAAACGGGTTACTAACCCTGCGCGGTGCATGGGACAAAGTACGGGATGATGTAGTATTAAAGTTTATGGTGGTAGGCTTAACCGCCTACGGTATGGCAACCTTTGAAGGGCCAATGCTATCCTTAAAACACATTAACGCCATTGCCCACTTTTCTGATTGGATTATAGCGCACGTACACGTTGGCGCACTGGGATGGAACGGATTTTTAACCTTCGCTATTTTATATTGGCTGATACCACGCATTTATAAAACCGAATTATACTCCAAAAAACTCGCATCCTTCCACTTTTGGATTGGTACGCTGGGTATCCTATTTTATGTGATCCCGCTTTATTGGGCCGGTTTTACCCAGGGACTTATGCTGCGAGAGTTTACACCTGAAGGAACATTGAAATATAGTTTTTTAGAAACGGTATTACGCATTATCCCGATGTGGGTAACCCGTGGTTTGGGTGGTGGTTTGTATTTAACAGGTGTAGTGGTAATGGCATATAACCTAACCCGTACAGCATTGCAAGGCAAACTGGTAGCCAACGAGGCGGCACAAGCGATGCCTTTAGAGCCATTAAAGAAAACTGAAAACGAAAACAGCTGGCACCGCAGGCTTGAGCGCAAGCCGATCCAATTTATGATAGCGGCTTTGCTGGTTATCCTTATCGGCTCATTTGTGGAACTAATGCCTACGCTAACCATAGCATCTAATATACCAACTATTGCCAGTGTAAAACCATATACGCCTTTAGAGCTGCAGGGCCGTGACGTATATATACGCGAAGGGTGTATGGGTTGCCACTCGCAAACTGTAAGGCCATTCAGATCGGAGACGGAGCGCTACGGACAGTACAGCAAAGCAGGCGAATTTGTTTATGATCACCCCTTTCTGTGGGGATCGGAACGTAAAGGGCCTGATTTGGCAAGGATCGGAAGCAAATATCCTAATGCCTGGCACTATAACCACCTGATGGATCCGCGCTCCATGTCGCCGGGAAGTATTATGCCCGATTACGACTGGCTGATAACAGACGATCTGGACACCACCACAATGGCTGCTAAGATCAACGCGATGCGAAAAATAGGTGTGCCTTATCCTGCTGGGTATGAAAAAACAGCCAATCAGGATCTGGATAAACAAGCAAAAGTAATTGCCGCGGATTTGACTGAAAACAAGATAAAAGTTTCGAGCCGTAAAGAAATCATCGCGGTTATAGCCTACCTGCAAAGGTTAGGAACCGATATTAAGGCAGATAAAACAACCTCTAAATAACAAAGCCATGTTTGATCAATTTGTAAAAGATGTTTCAGGTGAACAAATGTACCTGATATTTTCCCTCTGGATATTCCTCGTGTTTTTTGTAGCTGTATCCATTTTGCTTTTCATCACTAAAAAATCACACGTAGATAGGATGAGCGATCTTCCCTTAGAAGATGGCACTTCTATATCAACTCAACCGCTATCATTATGAAATATTTACGTGTACTTATTTTATTTAGCTTGATTATTGGCACTCAACCTGCATTTGCTGATGATCACAGCATGATACCGTCTGCTATAGAAAATTACATTGGCTATGGCGCTATAATAACCGTACTTGTATTATTTGTAATTGTAATGCTGGTACTGTTACGCACATTTAGGATTTTAACCAGGCTTGTACTGAAAGCTGAGGGCCTTACCAATGCGCAGATTGAAGCAGAGATGAACCCGGTTAAGATAAAGAAACCTAAAGGCGAAGTATGGAACAAATTGCTCTCTTTACGCCCGCTTGCCGAGGAAAAGGACATATTGATTGAGCATTCTTACGATGGTATACAGGAGTTGGATAACCCCATACCTGCCTGGTTTATGTATTTGTTTTATACCACAATTGTTATCGCCATTTGCTATATCCTTATCTACCCGGTATTTAATATTGGGGCTAATCAGTATCAGGAGTATAATGCCGAAATGGTTCAGGCTGATATTGCCCGCAAGTTATACCTAAGCAAAGCCGCCAACCAGGTTGATGAAAATACAGTAAAGCTTGTGCATGATGCGGCAACTTTAGCAGCCGGGCAAACCGTATTTAAAACAAATTGCGTCCCATGCCACGGCGAACACGCCCAAGGGGTGGTTGGGCCAAATTTAACTGATGATTACTGGCTGCATGGTGGTAAAATAAATGACCTGTTTAAAACGGTTAAATACGGCGTATTAACTAAAGGCATGCCAACATGGGAAAAGGTGCTATCGCCCAAACAAATATCTGATGTGGTTAACTACGTAAAATCATTGCATGGTACTAACCCGGCAGGAGCCAAAGCTCCGCAGGGAATAAAAGAGGTTGATAACGCGGGTACATCTGCACCAGACAAGAAAGCTTCAGCCAAACAAAGCTAAAACACGATGAACGGATTACTGACAGCGAAAGATAGCGGCGAACGTAAATGGATGTATCCGTTAATTCGTAAAGGCAATTATTATAAGTGGCGCAGCAGGCTAAGCTATATTTATCTGCTGTTATTTTTTACCGGCCCCATTATCCGGATTAATGGCCAACCCTTGCTGCTGCTTAATATAACGGAGCGACAGTTTGTACTATTAGGGCAGGTTTTTTGGCCGCAGGATATTTACCTGTTCATGTTGGCATCGTTGGTATTTGTTGTTTGCATAGTGCTTTTTACCATTGCTTTCGGCCGTATTTTTTGCGGCTGGATATGCCCCCAAACCATTTTTATGGAGATGGTATTCCGCAAAATTGAAGTGTGGATAGAAGGCGATGGCAACAAGCAAAAAAAGCTAAACGCCGCCGAATGGAGTAACGATAAAATAAGAAAAAAAGTAACGAAGCACTTTTTGTTTCTGATACTATCGTTTCTTATTGCCAATACTTTTTTAGCTTATATCATCGGCAGCGAAAACTTAATCAAGATCGCTACTGAACCTTTAAATGAGCATTGGATCGGCTTTGCAAGCATCTGGGTATTTACTGTTGTTTTTTATTTGGTTTATAGTCAGCTGCGTGAGCTGGTGTGTACAGTGATTTGCCCGTATGGCAGGTTACAGGGTGTTTTGATGGATGAAGATACTCTGGTTGTGGCTTATAACGATGTTCGTGGTGAACCTCGTGGAAAGCTGGATAAAACCAGCACAACCGCAAAAGGCGATTGTGTTGACTGTGGTTTATGTATAGCAGTTTGCCCAACAGGTATCGATATAAGAAAAGGAACACAGCTTGAATGTATAAACTGCACTGCCTGTATTGATGCTTGTGATGATGTAATGGAGAAAATACATAAGCCTAATAACCTGATTGGTTATTTTTCTGAAAGTATGATCCATGCGAAAAAAAAGTCATCTTTTAACTACAGGATGAAAGGTTATAGTATAGTAATCATTTTGTTAATGACCGTGCTTTGCTATTTTATTTTTAGCCGGAGCGATATGGATATAACCATAATGCGTAGTGCCGGAATGTTGTACCAGGAACAGCCAAACGGCTATATCAGCAATATTTATAATGCTGATATAACCAACAAGGGTAATGTAAACAGGTCGGTAATTATCAAACCCGAGGATCCTGAAATAAAAATAAAATATATTCAGGCTCCTGCGATAATCAATAAAGGAGACGATATAAAAATGGTATTTTTTGTGATGTTACCCGCCAATAAAATACATACGCTAAAAACAGAGATACGCCTGCAATTAATATCAGGCAATAAAATTATTCAAACGGCAACTACAACATTTGTAGGGCCAATAAACAATTAAAAGAATGAACTGGGGAAAAATTACAACAATTATATTAATTGTATTTGTGCTATTTATTAGTGGGTTAAGTTATATGATGTTTAAAGCTCCTGATGATGAATACGATCATCAGTATTACGAAGAAGGCTTAAATTTCGATCATGATTACAACCGTGAAAAGCAGGTTATAAAAGATCATGCGCAACCTGTAATAAAGGTTGATACTTGCTGTATAAAATTTACTTTCCCACAAGAGGTTAGCGGCCGGGTAATATTTATGCGGCCATCCAGCGATGCTAAGGATCTTGATTATGCGCTTAACAATAAAAACAATAAGCTTATAGCAATCCCCACAAAAAGCATGGCTAAAGGTGAATGGCAATTAGTACTAAACTGGAAAAGCAACAATAGATATTATTTATATCATCAAGAAGTTTATATCAAATGAGCAACAACACACTCGCCTTTTTTATTGGGTTATTTGGCAGTATCCATTGTATAGGCATGTGCGGACCATTGGCTTTTGCCGTACCCGTTAGCAATAATAAATGGTGGATAATAATATGGGACAAGCTATTGTATAATTTTGGCCGAATCATTACCTATACCATATTGGGCTTGCTGGTAGGCTTTGTTGGCAAGCAACTTTGGATGTATGGTTTGCAACGTGGCGTAAGCCTTGCAAGCGGTTTTTTAATTATAATGGCAGGTTTAAACAGGCTATTAAAAATGCGCCCATCAGCAAACAAATTACTTTCAACTATTATGAGGCCCGTTAATAGCTTGCTGAAGTTCGCATTGCATAATCATTCAGGGCATTTGATTGTGGGGTTAATCAATGGTTTATTGCCTTGCGGCTTTGTTTACCTGGCACTGGTTGGGGCTATCAATTCACAATCGCCAATAGCAGCGGCTCAGTTTATGTTTTGGTTTGGCACAGGTACTTTTCCGTTAATGCTATTGGCAACTATTGGGTCGGGGTTTGTTGGGCCTGTAGTGCGTAAACGTATTAGCAAAATAATACCTTATGTAATGGTTTGTTTGGGCTTTTGGTTTGTATTGCGGGGGTTAAATTTAAGTATACCCTATCTTAGCCCGGGAAATCCGCTAACAGATAGTATTTGTCGTTAGCAACAAAAGTGTCGAAGGTCACTTTTTGTCACAGCCTGCTATCATGTTTTAATTGAGCTTATTGAGGCATTTTTGATTAATAAAATTTATCAATCATGTCAACTATATTAAATGCTCCAATTACCTGGACAAACAAAACTTTAAGCGAAACTAAAGTTGAAAAACCTGTAAACAGATTATCAATATTTCTTGATCAGCAGGCCAAATATGTAACTATGTGGTTCCTGGTTTCCATGATAGTGCAGGGTATATTTTTTCTTCCACTGCCTGCACTGCTTATTTTTACCTTTAATGCGCCTGCTTATATTTTGATATTTACCCTTGGGCTATTTTTTGCCAATCTTATTGCAGGCATGAGCAGTTCAGGTATAAAAACAATTGTGTATCTATTTGTGGCGAGTATATTGGTAAATTTATGCTTACTATTGATATTTGTTATTTAATACAAAATCTGCTTTACGGCAGCAATAATTAAAAGGCACAAAAAAAGATCAAACATCAATTTAAAATATCAGCCAGATCTTTCAGGTTTCCATTAGGCGGTTCGACTTTAGTCCTGTTGGGGCTACCCAAGAATGATAAAAGCCTCAAGTCGAAAGATTTGAGGCTTTTTTGTTTTTAGATGGAGTCGGAGGCTACAGGCTGATACTAACTTCTTGCTATTAGACTTAAAAAAAACAAATCACAGGTTAACGATCAACGTAAAGTAACGGTTAACGCTTTCATGGATTATTAATGCTATTTATTCCAATAGAAAAGCATTTCCATACGCATTGTTTCCTATTTTTGGGTGACGGTAATTACTAAAATGAATAAGATTTTCAAAACGGCTTACATCATATTTATCGGGATGATTGTTTTAGGCACTGCCTGCAAACATGAAAAGAAGTATGTGAAAGCGAAAAGGAAACCGAAACCGGTTCCCGTAATAACTGCCGACCCCGGCCAAGTGCCGGATTCTGCTTCATTTTCAAAGGATAATGATAATGACTTCGTTATTGACCCGATGACCATGGGGCCCATTGCAATATACGCACAGCCAGACACCTTAACCCCGGTGAAAGGAATTTTACCGGCCTTTACGCCATTTAAAAGACTGGGCTACTCCACAATCAACGGTGAGATTCAAAAGCCGGGATTGAGGCCCGGCGACCCGCCATATACCCAGTATACATCAATAACATGGTATCGCATACGTACCTACGATGGCAAAGAGGGATATCTGAATTTTGTTGGTAAAAACATTGCAAAATATACGTTTACCGATACCACACGCCATATTAAATACCTGGTTGGCCCTTATCTCGCTGATAAAAAAAATCACGAATGGAAAATGGGTTTCTTTAAATTTGACATGGCTACCCAAAAAATTATCAGCAAAGTAAGTTGCGACTTGCTCGGGGAGTCGGAGGAAAAAATAGAATTAATGAAAAAGCTTCCGTTATCAAATGTGCAATTTGCCATTAACTATAGTCAACATGCAGATTTTTGCGGAGGTGGCGAATCGTATGATATAATTGTTGATACACCAACCGGGCTAACTAAACTTCCCGAATGTTATAACAGTTTTGAGGATGGTGATTACAGTGCCGTTAATGTTGATGACGTTTATTTGCCTGTTGAAAGTAGCAACGGGCAAATAATACTATCCAGCAATGGTTTAGCTATACAACTTACCGACACTATCAGCCTTAAGCCAGACACGCTCGCCTATCCTGCGAATGCTACCGTACCGATCAATAACGTTATTGTTAGAACAACCGAGTTGGGCGAAGTTTATGTAGATAACGACGGCGATCCGATCACTACTAAAAAAGGTGAAAGCAAATATAAAACGCATTCAAAAATCACCACTTTTTACCGTTGGGACGGCGAAAAAGCAACCGTGGACTATAAGCAAACAACTAAGCTTGCACTTAATTAAATCTACTTTTCTATATTCTATTTGCCAATTCGTTATTTCAGGATGGGCCCGAACCATAAACCCGCTATCCTTCTAAGGTCTCCTAAGAAGTAGCTCAAAAACAACGATTTACTTATATCGGATTTGATATTTCAGTTATTTACGAAATAAAGGGAAGAAACAACAATGGTTTTATTGTAATTACCTCAATTGCAAAATATTATATAATGGCATGTTGATTGTATCCGCGGTTACCATCACAGTGTTGTCTAATTAAAAACAAATATAGTTTTTTATCACCATGAAAGATTTAAAAGTAATTGTACTTGCCGAATTAACAGTTAATCCCATTTTTTTGGAAGAGGTAAAAATCGCTGCGCGAAAATCGGTTGAGTCTGCTATTAAAGAGCCGGGGGTTGAGTTTTTTATGCTGACCTCCCAGCTTGAAAATCCTAATTGTTTGGTGTTTTTTGAGGTGTATAAATCCAAAGCGGCGCATGAATCTCACTTGCAAACCAAGCACGCCCGGCAATTCTTTTTAACCTCGCAGGGTAAAATGCTCAAACCTTCTAAACTAACGTTTTTGTCGGAATTCTAAATGAGATGTAAAGGCTCTCTCTTCATTTAGTCTACTCATATCATAGTTTATAGCTCTTAAACTCAACCGTAAAATCCTTAAAAAAGAAATATATGTCAATACAAAAAGTGGCTTTCATAACCGGCGGTAACCGCGGATTAGGCTTTGAAACAGCTAAACAATTAGGCGCGTTAGGAATTTTACCGGTTATAGGGGCAAGAACCGCCGGTCAGGGCGAAGAGGCATTGCGAAAACTTAATGAGTTTGGAATAACTGCTAAAATGATAAAATTTGATGCTAACAATCAGCAGGACCATCAATCTGCTTATGATTATTTTGGAAAGCACTTTGGCAGGATAGATATCCTGATTAATAACGCGGGTGTTAGCTTGAGGGAGATCCGGTATCAGCTTCAAAAATTAAGGATGCAACGGGTAATATTTCAGAACAGATATTGCGTGATACTATGGAACTTAATTTTTTTAGCACAGTATTGCTTACAAAAAAACTATTGCCTTTAATACACCTATCCGAAGCAGGGCGAATTGTAAATGTATCAAGCAGGTTAGGATCATTAAATACTAAATCTGATTTTAATTCGCCAATGGCAAAAGTAAATACGTTTGCTTATGACACGTCAAAAACTGCCATAAACTCTTTCACCATACATTTAGCTTATGAATTGAAAGATACCAACATCAAAGTTAATTCATCAAACCCGGGATGGGTTAGCACAGCCTTAGGCGGAGCGGCAGCAACTACAACACCAGAAGATGGCGCTAAAACCAGCGTGTTTTTGGCCACATTACCCGATGATGGGCCTACAGGTAAGTTTATGCAATTAACAGATGAAGTCCCCTGGTAATTATTACTAATCAGCTATCAAAAATATAGTGCATATAATTTTACAATAGTTTTGTGCTGGTTTTAAGCAAAAACAGGCTTCATACTAAATGAAGCCTATTTTGAAGAAATTATATAATCATTGATTTATTAGATCAACGATTCTGCTGCCTCGATAATAAACTCGGCAACTTCTTTTCCGTTTGAAGCCATTGAGGCATGGCCGGCATCAAGGTGAATTGTCTTATTGGTCTTTATTCTTTCGGCAAAAAAAGCTTCCGTTTCCGGTGGGATCATTTTATCATGTTTGGAAACCTGGTACCAGCTCGGTTTTTCTTTCCATGCCGGTTTGCCCGATGGAGCACCGAAAGCAGCACCCGTGATAGGTTTTTGAGAAAGCGACATTACCAATGCATCTTCATCTGATACACCCTGGCAAAATACCTCGTGGTATTTATCATAGTTTACGTAAAGGTAGCCGGATGGGCCCGGGGCAATTGCCGCTCCACCTTCTGGCGCTTCTCTTAATTGCAGTAAACCACCAGCAGATTCTCCTTCTTCAGGAGCAAATGCCGCGATATACACTAACCCTTTAACACTTGGAAGATTACCGGATTGAGTGATTACCATGCCGCCATAAGAGTGCCCTACTAAAAGTGTAGGCCCTTCAAGCGAAGAAACCATGTCACTTGTTCTTTGCACGTCTTCGGCTAATGTTGCAAGTGGTAATTGTACGGCCCTTACGGTATAGCCTTTAGCAGCTAAAATTGGAATTACGTGTTTCCAGTGCGATCCGTCGCCAAAAGCGCCGTGAACAAGCACAATGTTCAAATTTGTTTTCATAGGATTAAATATTTATAAGTTTATTAAGTGTAGAACGATGGATTGATTTTTGTTAATTCCATAAGTGCCGGAATTCCGGCACTTATGGAATTGTTTTATTTTGAAGCGTTTGCAGCTTGTTCAATAATTGCGGCAACTTCGGCAGCATGGCTGATGAATACTACGTGGCTTGAAGCAATTTCGGTTATTTTAGCACCTGCTCTTTTTGCCATCATACGCTCAATAGCAGGTGGAATCATACGGTCGTTTTTAGCAACGATGTACCAGCTTTTTTTGGTTCTCCAGGCTGCAACTGTTAAATCAGTAGCAAATGCAGCTAAACCTGCAGGAACTTGTGATGCAGCCATGAAAGCCGCTTCTGATGCAGAAAGATCAGCGCAAAAATCTTTGTGGAATTTTGCTTTATCATACCAAACATATCCGTTTTGTACATAAGCGCCTGAAGTTGGGTTTGGCGGGCCGGCTTTTTGCATTTTAAATAATGACTCACCTGCATCAGGTGCAAATGCAGCAACATAAACAAGACCCTTTACATTTGAGGTATCACCGGCTTGCGTAATTACCGCGCCGCCATATGAGTGGCCAACCAGGATAACTCCGCCCTTTTGTTGCGCTAATATTGCTCTTGTAGCTTTAACGTCTTCTGCCAGGCTTGTGTTAGGACTTGGAACTATAGCAACATTATACCCTTTTGCTGTTAAGATTTTGTAAACTGCCTGCCAGCCCGATCCATCGGCCCATGCTCCGTGTACCAGTACAATGTTTTTTACCTGTGCATGTGCAGGTGCTAAAGAAAATGCGGAAAGTGTAATGGCTAAGATAGCGCAGTAGACCGATCGTTTAAATGAGTGGCTTTTAATGCCATTTGTTTGTTGTTGTTTAGTTTTCATGATAATTTATGATTAAATTTAGTTGGTATATACTAAGAATATGCCACCCAATAACTATCTGTATTTTAGATATTTATATGATTTTTAGTATTTAAACGAAACGTTATTTCGTTAATTAACAATTGTAGGTTGTGAAATATCATAGGTTTTAGATAAGGCTTAACAACTTGATTATTTATTGGTATTATGATTAGTAAAGGAGGATGGCTACAGTTGGGTTGGTGATTATTGCAAGCAAGTAGTAATAGTTCGGTTTATAAACCGGGATTATATTGTTTTGCAAAGAAGTATGCTTGTGTTTAAACTTTATGGCTATTAGTGAAGTAACTGCATAAAGTAAGAAGCATAGATAGTATTTAGACAATTATTAAGCTAATCAGTGCTTTACCATTCTGCACATCATTTGGATGTTCAATTAACAGTTCAAATCAGCTTTATTAGAGCGCAAGCTGCCGGAGATTAGTTAATAGATCATATTTACCCATTATCTATCCTGCGTCCTGCGAAATAAAATGATGATATATCGCTTAATTATTTTATTTCGTAAATTAATTGATTAATTTTTATTTTAAAATTCTATAAATCAATTTGTTAACAATTGGTATCGTAATAGCAATACATATAATTTATATTTTGGTTTAAAATAGCCCGGCAGATTTCCAGGATAATCTATCACCTTTGTCGGCATCAACGGTTTCCGCGCAAAACATGGAAGAATATACAGCATTACTTAGGGAGAAAGACATATTGCTGGATTTGACCAAAGCCATTTCTTTCATTCGAAATAAAGAAGAGTTTGAACAGCAGTTAAATAGTACGCTGAAGAAAATATTTAGAAGCAATGGAATGATGGTCTTTTTGCCGGATGCGAGCGACCTGGTGCAAAACCCATATATGTTCCGGTTGGATATAAACAGAAATGCGGTAGAAGAACTACCTGTTATTATTAAGCCTGAAACGCTGTTTACGCCTGATAGTATCATCACACAAATTATAAGCGCGCATCAACCCTTAGTATGGTCAATGTCTGAATTGATGCGGTTGACTAACAGGCCGACTTTTATAACTCAATTTCGCGATAAAAACAAAATAAAGACAATAGCTGGTGTTTCGCTGGCTAATCATTTAGGAATAAAAAGGGTTCTTTTTCTTTTCTCTGACGAAGCCGAAACTTTTGGCAAGGACGATCTGGAATTATTAAATAAGGTTAGTGAACCGATTGCTTTAGCTCTCCAAAATATATTGGAATGCGAGGAAGATCAAAGAGCGAGAAAGCAGCATGTTTTTTTGCTGGAATTAATCAAAAAGCTTTTAGAGGTTAAGCATATTGGGCAACTGGATAGCTTGTTGCAACATGAGTTAAATAAAACAAACCCTTTGCCGGGAGCGGTTGTATTCCTATCAAAAATTGAAAATCAAAAATTTATATTTAGGTTGATTCAAAAACCATTTGAGTTTGGATCACCACAGGAATTACCCGGAGATATAGATAATATCCTTGAAGAAAAGGACATGTTTTTTGATTACTTAAATCAGCTGAAACATACACAAGCGTTATCAATTAGTGATTTATTGGTTTCAGCACCCGGTTCAGGTTATTTGCATCAATTATTGGCAGGCGGAATAACTTCCGTTGTAATTGCTCCTTTCAAACATAGATTAGGGGTTACCGGCGCTTTATTGATGCTTTGTAAGAAGGAAGACAATTGGCGTAACGGCATAACTTTGCTTGAAGGGCTGGCATCACAACTGGGCAGGATTATTTATAATATTTGGACTAATGAGGTGGTTAGCGATGAGTTACACGAGGTTAAACAGCAACAGGGAAAATTAGAAGAGGAAAATCTTTACCTGCAAGAAGAGATCCAAACAACGCATAATTACAGCGAAATTGTTGGTACCAGCCGACAAATGAAAGAGGTATACAACTTGGTTTCACAGGTAGCAGCTACCAGCAGTTATGTACTGCTCCTTGGGGAAACAGGTACGGGAAAAGAGTTGATCGCTCGTGCTATTCACAACGCATCTTTAAGAAAAGATCATGTGATGGTAAAAGTGAACTGTGCAGTACTACCGCCAAATTTGATAGAAAGCGAATTATTCGGGCATGAAAAGGGAAGTTTTACCGATGCAACAGAACGTAGGACAGGCAAATTTGAGTTGGCTAATAATAGTACCATATTCCTGGATGAAATTGGTGAGCTACCCATGATGTTACAAGCTAAACTGCTAAGGGCATTACAGGAAAAAGAAATAGAGCGCGTAGGCGGTAAATCAACAATAAAAGTTAATGTAAGAGTTATTGCAGCCACCAATAAAGATCTTTTAAAAGAGGTGCAGGCAGGAAATTTTAGAAGCGACCTTTATTTCAGGCTTAACGTATTCCCTATATTACTCCCTTCGCTAAGAGATCGAAAGGAGGATATCCCTTTATTAGCCAACTATTTCGCCGAGAAATACACAAAAAAAATAATTACCAAAAATATACGATTCACCAGTAAGGCCATGAAACAATTGGTTGCGTATAATTGGCCCGGGAACGTACGGGAACTGGAACATTTGGTAGAAAGAAGTGTGTTAATGGCAAAAAGTAGCAGCATCAGCCAGGTTTACCTCCCTGGTATAATGGGTGATGAAAGCGACCAATTGCTACGAAACAATGATATTAAAACTATTGACGAAGTTGAGCGGGAACATATCCTGTCGGTTCTAAAAATGGTGAACGGCAAAGTTTCTGGAGTAGGCGGAGCTGCTGAAATATTAAAGATCCCGGCTACAACACTTAGCTCAAAAATTCTCCGGTTAAAAATAAAGAAAGGCATTTCCTAACAGGTATGCTTTTAAATGATTTGCATAGCACATGCGTACATAAAACTGCTTTTACCCAATCGCTCCTTTTAGCTGCCGCAAAATTAGCGTACGCAATGTGGCGCCCTTATTTCGCCGATTATCGAAATACCGTAGAATAAAAGTAATTGCCAAACAGCTAAATACTTGATAATTAAATATTTATTTAAATAGCACAAAAATAGGATTATTTGTTTGAAGGCGTGTCTGCTTTCCCGTTTCTTAACATCTAAAGCCTAAAGCCATGATTGAAATTTTTATCCTCTTTATTACAAAAACAGTCCAGCTCATTAGTGTTATTTTACTGATTTACACTATTTTTAAAATACATAAGCCCGCAAAGAAATTCTTTTAATAAAATGACTATTTGATTCAACTATAAATCTTTTAATATTAAAACCGGTTTCAGGTTGTTTTGGGCTAATGCCTTTATTACATTTCGGTGCGATAGCTTATATAATATGCCATGCTTTCCCGGTAGTGCAACAAGTAG
>Ga0302224_10000728_pt1 | contig 15480 bp, 6 predicted proteins | sample II_Palsa_E3_1_FD_193520 | JGI IMG/M metagenome (GOLD analysis project Ga0302224, IMG submission 193520) | Peat permafrost microbial communities from Stordalen Mire near Abisko, Sweden - II_Palsa_E3_1 | ecosystem: Environmental > Terrestrial > Soil > Palsa > Peat permafrost | place: Sweden... | reverse complement strand
CGAACCGCCCAGCTGCAGCGCCAGGGGCTGTTCGCCGGGATCGAACGCCAGAAGCCGGGCCCGATCACCATGCAGCACCGCCCCGCTGGTCAGCATCTCGGTATAGAGCCGCGCGCGCGCCGACAGGACCCGGTGGAACGCCCGGCAATGCCGGTCGGTCCAGTCCATCATCGGGGCCACGGACAAGCGCCAATCACCAGGGTTTAGCGATTTCTGGCTCTGTATGTGGCTATCTTTGATCTCTGTGGCGCTTACATTTTCGGACATATCTGGCAATTTTCGGGTGTTTTGAGTGCAACGGCGCTACCGCAGTGGCTACATGCTACAGCCATGCGACGCTTCCCTATGGACATGACCGTCGAGGGCCACCGGGCAGCGGCTCAATGGGGTACACCGCGCAAATCAGGCACAAGCGCATCCCGAGGTCCACACTTTTGAAAGAATGCGCTCGCCAGGGAGCGGCCCCAACGGTGCACGCCAGCCAGCTCGATCGACGAGGAAAGGCCGGGTGCAACCCACGCCGCGTGTCCACGGCCAACCTTCGCGGCATCACCTTATGTAAGGGGTGGCAAGTCGTTCTTCAACGGATGCCGTCGCTACGTCCGCCGTGGCGGCCCTTCCACGCAGGAACCCAGCCGCGGCGTAGCCATCCCGTTGAATGAGTGGTTACCCATCCCATGCGCACCACACCCGGGTGGGTGTGGTGCGCGGCAATAGAGCCATCCGTGGCGTGTTGCCTTCCTTAGAAGTGCTTGGTGAAGCCAAGCGTCAGCGCGTTGTCACTCAGGTGGCTGGCGAACATGCCCTGGTAGTCCAGGTACACGTTCCACGACGCACCCGCTTCGGCGGTGATGCGTGCCCCGGCGGTGGTCAGCCCACGGCCCATCGCGGCAGCCGGCAGCGCGAACAGCGTCCCGTCCTGCGCGGTGGTGGTCACGGTCGGCGTCGCCCCGCGGGTGTCGTAGCGATAACCCACATCGAAGGACGGCACATAGCGGATGTCCTGGAACTCGAACGTGCGCGTAAACGACACCGCGGCATACGGCTGCAACGAGCTATACGTGCTGCGTGCGCCCTCGACCGCAAACGCCGACGCCAGCGGGTTGCTGCCGCCCACCGTCTCGCTGAAGCTGTCCAGACTCTGGTGCTGATACAGCGCACCGAGCTTGGGCGTTAGCTGCCATTGCGCCAGCGACAACGGCCACGCCGCCTGCAGGCCGGCCGAGATGCTGCTGCCATCCGGACTGGCCGAGGCCTGACCGATGCCGGTGGCGCGATTCACCTGATAGTTGGCGTAGCCCGCATCGACGGTACCCGACAACACCAGCGAACCGGTCTGCGTGAACGCATACAGACCGGCATGCGCGGTATCGGCATGACCGTATCCGCCCAGCGGATCATTGGCGTTGATCCGGCTCACCCCAGCTTCCACACCAAGGTGGACGCCTCCCAGATCACGATCGGCACCGCCGAGCAGGCCGAAGCTGGTGGCATTGAGACCATTCGATCCATCCACCGACAGACTCGTGCCAGTGCTCTGCAGCCACGCCCCGGTCGTGCAGCCCGGCGTGGAGCCGTTCGACGCGCCATTGCCGCAAGAGGTCGGTACGGCGGTATCCAGCACCGAGCCCAGCGTCTGCTGCCCGGCCAGGTTCACGCTACGCATCAGGTTGCCGTACAGGGCGCCGTCCTGCGGAGCGACCTGCACCGGCGAGGTCGGCGAGGTCGGCGATGTCGGCGATGTTGGCTGCGTGGGCACCGCCAGATCCAGATTGACCTGTGTGCCGGTATAGGCCAGCGTCGAGTTCAGTGCGGTCGGCACCGCACCCGTGGCATTCACCGTGTTGAAGGTGCCGCTGAGCGCCTTGGCCTGCACCAGCGTGTAAGTGGCGGCGGTGTAGGTGCCCGGCGCATAGATCAGATCCAGCGCACCGGCCAGACTGGCATTGCCATTGACCAGCAACTGCGACGCCTGCGTCGGCGTCAGGTCGATCTGCAGGCTGCCATTGGCGCTCTGGGTGTAGTTGCCGTTGATCGTCAGCACACCGACCGAACCGCCGGGCCGGACCATGCCGTCGCTCGTCACATCACCGTTGATGCTGCCGTGGCCGCGCAGGGTAGCGCCGGCATCGACCGTGACGTCGCTCTGGATCGAGGCCGTGGGATGCGTGATGTCACCGACTTCCAGCGTGCCGGCCGTGAGCGTGGTGGCACCGGTGTAGGTGTTGATGCCATCGAGGATCAGCGTGCCGGTGCCTTGCTTGATCAATGAGCCACCCGTGCCGCTGAGAACACCGGAGTAAGTGGTGTTGTTCGCCGTGCCCACCGTGAGCGATGAAGCTCCCAGACCGATGCTGCCGCCAGTACCGGCAAGATCGCTCATGGTCGTGGCAGTACCGGGGAGCACCAGCGTGCCCTGGTCGATGATCCACGCGGAGATCGCCGTCGTGGCTCCGGTCAGCGTCCAGGTACTGCTACCGGTTTTCGCGTAGACGTTGAAGCCCTGGTACTGCGCCGAGCTACCGGCAGCACCGACCTGCGAAAGATCGAAGCTGGCATTGGTCGTGCCGCCCAGCGTCAGCGTGTCTCCACCCTGGGTGGTGCCGCTGGTGCTCACCACGTTGCCCTTGATGATGGAGCCAGCCTCGAGCACCAGGGTGTTGCCACCGCCGGAGAAGTCGATGGCGTCGGCCAGGGCCGCTGTGCCGCCGCTGACAACACCGGCCTTGCCGCCGCTGATCGTGCCGGCATTGATCACGGTGGCATCGCCGGTGGCGATGATGCCCACCCCACCAGCGCCCATGCTGCCGACGTTTCCGGCGCTGCCGTTGAGGCCGCCGCTGCCGCTGCCGGCAGTACCGCCGACGCCACTGTTGCCGCCCAAGCCACCGTTGCCACCCACGATGCTGCCGGTGTTGGTCAGGGTGAAGCCCGAACCGCTGACACCCGCGCCACCGCTACCGCCATTGCCCCCGGTGCCGCCGTTGCCACCGTTTCCACCGTTATTGCCGTTGCCACCATTGCCACCGAAGGCATTGCTACCGTTGCTGCCGTTGCCGCCAGTGCCGCCAGTGATGCTGCCGCTGTTGGTAAGGGTGAAGCCCGAACCGCTGACACCGCTACCGCCGTTGCCACCGTTGCCGCCGATACCACCGTTGCCGCCGTTGCCGCCATTGCCATCAACCCCGCTGAAGCTGGTGCCACCGTACCCGCCGGAACCGCCAAACAAGCCGTTACCGCCGTTGCCACCGGCGCCACCGGTAATGCTGCCGCTGTTAGTGAGAGTGAAGTCTGCACCGCTGACACCACTACCGCCGTTGCCACCCGTACCGCCGTTGCCGCCGTCGCCGCCGTTGCCACCGTTACCACCGGCGCCAACCGAGGCGCTGTTGTAGCCGCCCCAGGTGCCCCAGCCGCCGCTGACCCCACTGCCACCGAAGCCACCGATGCCACCGGTAATGCTGCCGCCGTTGGTGAGGGTGAAGCTGGAACCGCTGACACCGCTACCACCATCGCCAGCATTGCCATCATTGCCGCCGGCGCCGCCATTGCCGCCGGCGCCTGTACCGCCATTGCCGCTGCCCCCGCCGTAGCCAACGCCGCCGTTGCCGCCGATGCCGCCGTTGCCACCAAAGATCTCACCGTTGTTGGTGAGGATGAAGCCCGAACCACTGACACCGCTACCACCTGTGCCGCCGTTGCCGCCGGTCCCGCCGGCGCCGCCAATGCCACCGTTGCCGCCATCGGCACCGCCTACGCCGCCGGCGCCACCGCCGCCACCCGAGCTGCCATAGCCGCCCAGGCCACCAGTGATGGTGCCCGTACTGTTATTGGTGAGCGAGCCACCTGCCGCGAAATAAACACCGCTGCCGCCGGCAATACCGTTGCCGCCACTGCTGCCGGCGCCGCCGGTGCCACCGGTCGCGCCGCTGACGCTGGGCATGGTGCCGTTACTACCGTTACTGCCGCTTTGGGAATAACCACCGCCGCCAGCATGGATGCTGCCGTTATTGACGAGTGAACCCCCGGCCATAAAGGCGACTCCGATTCCGGCAGCGCCGCCCACACCGGCGATACCACCAGTGGTGGTATTGGCGTAGCCGCCACCGTTACCGTAATCGCCCTGGACCGAGCCGTTATTGATGAACGTGCCGCCGGCGACAAAGGTGACGGCGTTGCCGCCGGCACCACCGTTGCCGCCGATACCGCCGGCACCAGCATCGCCGCCTCTGTAGCCCGCACCGCCGACGATTCTGCCGCCATTGGTGAGCGTGCCCGCTGCGGTGAATATCACACCGATACCGCCGGCACCGCCGTTGCCGCCCGCCTTGGTGCCGTAGCCACCATAACCGCCCGAGCCACCTTCGATGTGGCCGCCGCTACTGACAGTGAGCGAGCCCGTTCCATTGAAGACCACGCCGTTGCCACCCGTGCCGCCCGCGCCACCACCACTGGTATTGCTTGCGCCGAATGCGTCGTTGCTGCCGCCATACCCTCCCCGAACGTTGTTGCCCGAGAGCGTCGCCGTACTGCCCGAGGAGACGGTCAGGTTCACCGCGTCGCCACCGGCACCGCCGCCACCGCCGGATGTGCTGGCGCTGCCGGCGTAGCCACCAGCGCCACCCCTGCCACCGCCGTAGTTCAGCCCGGACGTCAGCCCACTGGCCGTGCCGATAAAACCATCCGCGCCGCCACCGCCACCGCCACCGCCGTCGGTCGCGCTGGTCGCATTTCCGCCGGCCAGACCATCAGCTCCCAGTCCATTGGTGACTCCCACACCGGCCGCCCCACCGACGCCACCCGACGTGCCGCCGCCATTGCCACCAGCAGCAGCGGCGCCTCCGCCGCCGCCACCACTGCCGTTGGAGCCGTCGCTGCCTGCCACGCCATAGCCGTTACCACCGACACCGCCGGGCGTGCCGGGGGTGCCAGCGCCCACGCCACCATTGCCACCGGCGTTGTCCGGCATCGCTGGCGAGGCGGCGTGCGCAGGCACGACACCCAGCATCAGCGCGATTGCGGCGCTCAGCAGCAGTGGCCGCAAGCGCTCACGACCGGTCGCCGCGCCAGCAGCACCCTGGCCATGGTTTGAAGCCAATTCCGAAGCGACTTGCAGCACGCGCAGCGTGCGGTTCCAGACCAGCCGATAGGTATGATTCATCAAGTTTCCCCTGTGTTTGTAATGTTGGATGTCACCGATGTCAGGCGCACCCCGATGCGGCGCGGTGCCGTCGGAGTCATCGCTGTCAGCTGCGTGCTGCGTGCTATGGAGGCAACCGCGTGCTCAATGCAGGCCCTCGCCGCTGGCGAGCTGCTGCGTTGTGAGGTAAGTTCCCCTGGTGCCTGTTTCTGTCAGCCACAGCCCTACCCGAATCGATGAAGATGAAAAGATTCGGCCCCAAGAGCGGACGGCCCCACTGGATCACGCGCAACCGCGCAGATGACCCAAACACGCCAAACAAGGGCTACACCTTCCCTGTAGCCATAAGCGAGGTGGCATCTCGTTCAACAGGCAACCTCGCGGACACCCGACAAACCGAATCTCTACTCCCGCGATTATTACGGCAGTATTTCGGCGGCCTTGACCGTGCGTCTCACTTTCAAAAATAAATTTTCATGCTCAGGGCCGACTTCGCCTGGCGCCGGATCGCACGAGATCAGAGCCGAGTGAGCGAGCAGAACAGTTGGATACCGGCACGAACTACAACGGAAAGTAGACGGCTCCCCAGTCCCGGGTGCGCACTGTTCCGCGCATCCCTGTATTTCTGCCATCCATGCCTGCCGTGGACGTTCAAGACTTCAGCTGCGAGGTCTCAGGCAGTATCTGTATCGCGCCGACCTTCCCGCTACCTGAGCTCAACGCGGCGCAGCAGGAAGTGCGATAGCGCCGGAATCAGCACGAGCGCACCAAGCATGTTCCAGACGAACATGAAGGTCAGCAGGATGCCCATGTCAGCCTGGAACTTGATCGGTGACCATGCCCAGGTCATCACCGCCGCGGCGAGCGTGACGCCAATCAGCGCGATCACCTTGCCGGTGAAGTTGAGTGCGTCGCGATAGGCCTCTTCCAGCGAGCAGCCCTGTCGCTGCAAGGTCAGCTGGACGCTCAGCAGATACAGCGCATAGTCCACTCCGATGCCAACCCCAAGCGCCGTCACCGGTAATGTCGCCACCTTGACGCCGATGCCGAGCATGACCATCAACCCTTCGCACAAGATCGAAGTGATGATGAGCGGCACGATGGCGACCACCACGGCGCGCCAGCTGCGGAACGTGACGAAGCACAGCATGGCCACTGCGCTGTAGACAAGCAGCAGCATCATCCGGTTCGCTTTTTCTACCGAAATATTGGTTGCTGCCTCGATGCCGGCACTGCCTGCGGCGAGCAGGAACATGCGATCTTTGGTGTTATGCGCCGCCGCAAAAGCTTCGACGGCCCTGACCACACGCTCCAGCGTTTCAGCTTTGTGATCGGCCAGGAATGCCATGATCGGTGCGACAGAACGCGCACCATTGACGAGCTCCGGATTCGCTACGTACGCGTTGTCGACGGCCACGGTAGAGATGTACGGATCGCGACTGATGGTCATCCAGCGTGGATCGCCCTCAAAGCCCGCGGCGGTGTTGCGCCGACTCAGGCTGCTGATCGACATCGTGGTCTGCACGCCGGGCAAATCGCGCAACTGCTGCTCGAGGTGGTCCATCTCGAGCAGCGTCTTGAAATCGCTGATACCGCCGGTCGGCGTCTTGACGATCACCGCAAACTGGTCGGTGGAGAGTTGGTAGTGCCCGGTGATGTAGGCGTTGTCGCGGTTGTAGCGCGAATCCGGGCGCAACTCCGGCGCCCCTGGATCAAGATCGCCGATCTTCAGGTGTTGGCCAATGACTAACCCACCGGCCGCAAGAACCGCGGCGGTCACGACTGCAGCGATCGCATAGCGACGCTGGGTGAAGGGTGCAAGCAGCCGGACCAGCGGATGGCTGCCGTCGACATGCAGGCTACGCCTGGCAGCGGCGTGACTGACACCGGTGAACGAAAGCAGGACCGGCAGCAGCATCAGGTTCGTGATGATCAGCACCGCAACACCCACGCTGGCGGCGAGGGCCAGCCCGCGAATGACGGGAATGTCGATCAGCATCAGTACGGCGAATCCGACCGCGTCGGCCAGCAACGCGGTGAGACCCGCAAGAAACAAACGACGAAACGTATACCGCGCGGCCACATAGCAGTCCGTGCCGCGACCGATGTCCTGCATGATGCCATTCATTTTCTGCGCGCCATGCGAGACGCCGATGGCGAAAATCAGGAAAGGCACCAGGATCGAGTACGGGTCCAGATCCACGCCGAGCAGATGGACAATGCCCAGTTGCCACAGGACAGCGGTCAGCGAGCAAATGATGACCAGCGTGGTACTGCGGACGCAGCGCGTGTAGGCATAGATGGCGAGTGTCGCCATCGCCGCCGCAACGCCGAAATAGAGCGCTATCTGCAGCAACCCGTGGATCAGGTCACCGACCAGTTGCGCAAAACCGATGACGTGGATATCGATACCGCCACTGGAATACGTTTGCCTGACTTGCTCGATCGCATCATGTACCGCACGCGCATCGAGCGGTTTTCCGGTGTCGGCATAGTGGTCGAGCAGGGGCACAAAGATGGTGCTCGAACGCTGGTCGTTTCCAACCAGCGAGCCCACGATGCCGGCGCGGGCCACATTCATTTGCAGCCGACCGATGCTGGCGACCGATCCGTCGTAATCGTCCGGCATGACCGGGCCACCCTGGAAGCCGGCTTCGGTGACTTCGGTCCAGCGCACGACCGGCATCCAGAGCGACTTGACGAACGGCCGGTCAACACCCGGCATCGTATAGATCTTGTCGTTGATCTCGCGCAGGGTCTTCAGATAAGCCGCGTCGTAAATGTTCCCCTTGCGATTTTCCACCACGATGCGGACCGAGTTGCCCAGGCCGCGCAGGGAATCGATGTTCTCCAGATAATTGCGAATGAAGGGACTCGATTGCGGCATCATCCTTTCATAGCTGGCGTTGACGACCGACTTCGTCGCCACGAAACCTAGGAGTACGCTCAGCAGCCCGCAAAGGGCCACGATCCAGTGCCGGTGATTGAAGATAAGCCGCTCAAGCTTCGATCCGGATGTCGAGTCAAAATCCGCACGGCTCGGGATGACTGGCATCGAGTCGATTCGTTCAGCGTTCGGCGTCATACCCACCAACTATTCCAAAGAATGCTCACTGAAGCGCGCGGGCGTTCGGGCCCGCGAGACTCGAAATCGCCAGTGCACCGCCTGCCGTCACCTGCACCCCAGTAAATGCCGTGGGCAGCGCGGGCTCCAGCAGATGAAATTCGTGAACCGCTGAATCCGCCATGGCCACTTCACCGGCGGCCGTCACAAAGACAAAGGCCTTGCGCGATGGCACATACACGGCGCTCGTCACTGTGCCATGCAGCGGGCTCTGCACTTTTGCCCACGTAACGCCATGATCGGCACTGCGATAGATGGTGCCGCGCAGACCATAGGCGATCACCTCGTCCTGGTTGCCCGTCATGCCAAAAAAACTTCCGGCGTAGTCGGTCTGGGTCAGCTGGAATTTTCCGCTGTGTGGATCAAGCTTGAAGACCGTGCCTTGTTCGCCGGCAATGTAGACATCACCCGCGATTTCGTTGATGGCATTCAGATGAAGAAACTGGGGGTTGGCGATACGATCCAGCATGGGATGCCAGGCTTTCCCCCCGTCATCGGTGATCACAGCCATGCCGAAGGGTCCGACCGCCATGCCGTGCTGGGCATCCTTGAACCACACGCTTAGCAGCGGAAGCGACGGCCCCGATTTGTAGTTGAGCACCAGCTGATCCAGATACGGCTGTAGCGACTTGTCGCCGGCATCGATACGCGTCTGGTAATCGGCAACCAGTGCCTTGGCAGCCTCACGGCCATCGAATTGCTTGATCCATGTCTGGCCGCCATCGGCGGTGTGAAGTACCACGCCATCGTGGCCTACGACCCAGCCGTCGGATGCATCGGGAAAACTCAGCGCTAGCAGATCGCTGCTGACCGGAACCCGCACCTGCAACCAGCTTTTGCCGCTGTCATCGGAAATCACGATCAAGCCGCGCATACCAACGGCAACGAGCCGTTTGCCTGCGCTCGCTATCGACATCAGCGGTCGCCCCACGACACTTTCGTGCATCACTGCCGGGGCATCCAACGGATCGACGAAGGGATCCTTGCTCAGCGCAGGATTTTTGCTTGACGCAGTCACCGCCGAGTCACCGCCGGTAGCTGGCGTCGACTGCGCCGCGAAGCCAGCAGATGCCATCACTCCCATCACGGCAAGCAGCACGCTCTTGCGCGCCACACTTCCCCACTTTTGTTGAAACATCTTCACTCTTGGGCATTCCAACGTGTTGCCTGTTTTCCGACCGAACCAGCCACGGCCTTGTTCAGTGGGGAACAGTGATGACTTGCATACCAGAAGCCCAGTTGACTCTCACCTGCACGCAGGGAGAGTCAACTGGAGATTAAACACCTAGTGAATCCCGGTACCGCCCATGCCTGCTGGCGTAAACAGCGTCGGCTTGTCCAGTTTGTCGGATGGCCGGACTAGCGGAGCGCCCCTCGAGCCAATGACGTAAAGAGCGAAATAGTTGCCCTTCTGCAAATCGTAGAAAGCATACGTGCCGGAATATTGGCCGCCACCGCCGTCGTAGTAGGAGAACGCAAAGTCCAGCCCGACTCGCCAGAGCTTTCCGTCCTGGCCGTAGCCGTCAGCTTCGACGAGAGTCCAGCTATCCTCATCGACGTAGAACACCCGCTTTGAATACGCATGCCGCGCGTCCGGCTTCAAGGTGGCCTCAACCACCCAGACCCGATGTCGCTCCCAACGCAATGCTTCCGGCTTGATATGTTTGGGTCCGAACACCGCATCGGGAGGCAACTGCGACAATCCGTAGTTGTTGTACGGGATGATCATCTCCTTCTTGCCGAGCAGCTTGAAGTTGAACCGATCCATCCGGCCGTGGAAAAGATTGGCCTCGTCCCAGAACAGTACGCCGCCATAATTTGAAGCTGGCGTGTCGTACTTGTAGTCCGGTGCCATGCGGGTGCGACGCTGGCCGGGGAAGTAGGCCCAGCTGGCCTGATCGGCTTCGCTGTAATTGATCGGGTAGTTCACCAGTGCCGCGGTTCCCGCCGTTACGGGCGGCGTTTGGCTCTGAACCCAGAAACGGTCGTACGGCCCCTCGAACTTCTTGCCCGCCAGGCTCTGGTCGTAGTACGGCCGATAGTCAACCACATTCAATACGGGCAATTCGGTTTTTGAGCCCGAACTGTCGACCAGATAGGCCCCGACGTTTTGCGCGGAATACAGCGCGCGCTGGAAGCTCAAGAGGTAGTTCCACATCACCTCGTAGCCATCCTTCGGTATCGGAAACGCGATGCCGCCGAATGCGCCTTCCACGCCGTCGCCCTCGACCTTGCCGACCAGCTTTGCCGTGGTGGCATTTTTCAGCGAGTTATCCAGCACCCATTGCGGATAGTGCATGGTGCGATGCGTCGGATACACATCGATGCGATTGGTCGGAAACCGTTCGAGCAGCGCCTTCGCACCGGGAGTCAACTCGTCGGCGTATTGCGCCATGTTTGTCGCGCTGACGCTGAAGACGGGCTTCTCACCGCTGTACGGATCGGGCCATTTTCCGCTGTTGGCCACATAGCCGGCCGGCGGCGTTGAAAGGCCACCCGTGTACTCGGGAATCGCGCCATCGGCACTGCCCGCTTTCTCGGCACCGAAAGGGGTCAACGTACTGCCAAGCTGCTTTGCCTCGTCAGGTGACACTGCGGCCAGCACGCTGGCTCCATACAGCGTCACCAGGCCGACAGCAGCCAGATGAACCAGAATCTTCATGAAAGGTCTCCCAATGTTCTACTTGAGTTTCAGAACGATGTCTGGACGGTCAATGAGAACCACTGACGATCGTCGAGAGCGAATAGGCCGTTGCCGGTAGCGTCGTAGACCAGACCACTCGGTGTCTTTGCGGTGCTGTTTACGCGTCCCCAGTAACCGTTGTAGGCCAGCGATACGGTCGTCTTGGCGTGGATCAACGCGCTCAGGCCGATCGAGTAATTCTCGGTGCCTTGCTCGGCGGGTTGAGGGCCATTCAACGCGTTATTCCCGTAGACACCGATCGTGTCCGAGATCGGCATGCTCAGATCGACACCCGGGTACACCTGCAGCCATTGCGGATTGAACGAGACGGTGAGACCGACGTAGTGCTTGGTCGAACAGCCGTCCCACTTGTCGTCGGTGGGACAACCCGCATAGCCCACGCCGTTGTATAGCTGCCCATTTTGCGACACCGACAACAGCTGCGAGTACGACATCTCAGCAACCAGCGTGCCGGTATCCCAGAGTGGCGAGCGTGACAACGGCACGATGGCGTTCGCGATCAGGTTCAGCACATTGCCTTTCGCGCCATTCGGCTCGTTGGGCACCAACGCGGACGGGCTGCTGTTGAGTGCAGTATTGCGCTGGTACGACGCTTCAAAACCGGCGCTTACGTTGCCGAAGGTCGTATCGAGGCTGTATCCGTACAGCTGGGTACCTTGATCGTAGGAAAGGTGATAGTCGGTCGGCAGACCTGCCTTGCTGAAATCAGACAGCACCCATGGCTGGGTAGCGTCGAAGCGACGGAAATAGAAACCCATGTCGCCATTCAAGAAGCTTGGCGTCCAGTTCAACTTCAGGCCGAAGTTGTTGTTTACATCGCTGGGCGTGTTTGACTGGCCCTGGGGGACGTTGAGCGCAACAAAACCTCCTGCCGGGAGGTGCAGCAGTGCAGTCGGAAGCGCAGCGGCGTAGAGACTCGTCGGCCCCGTAGCCAGCGGATCATACGGACCGAGGAACGTTCCGCCCGTGGGAATACGGTTCGCATCCCACGCAAAGTCGTACTGCCCTGACAGCGAGACCGTCGGCGTTATTTGAGCTGTGATGCTGATCTGGGGGCGCGGCAGCAGCAACTCTTTGGTCTGCGTGCCCGGTGTAGCAAACGCCTTGATAAGGTCCAGGCCGCCTTGCGCGACCGAGATGCCCTGGTAGGGCGAGAACAGCGAATTGCCCCAGTACTCGGTGAACTGGCCTGCCTTGAGGTACACCGGCATACCGTTGATATCGGTGTTGTCAAAGACGAACGCGTCGAGCAGTTGGCCGCCCTGCTCATAGTATTTGTAGGTATACGAACTGTACTGTCCGTCGGGATATGAGCGGGTCGACTGATAAGTCACCGCCGGAAAAGGCCCATGCGCTGGCACGATGATGCCGGGATTCGACTCGTCGGTACTGTCGTAGGCGAAGTCCTTCCACGCCGAGCCCGACAGCTTGAAACCGATGTGGTCCTTGTACACCACCGAGAACTCCGACAGCACCGACAACCGGTCGGTGACAACGTCGCCGGCCTGACTGAACTTGTAATCACCCTCGTCGGACTTCGGGTTATTCGCGATCAGCGGATCGATGCTGTTGGCGCGCGTGCCCAGGTTGTACGTGATCGTATTGTCCCAGTTCACCGCCCAGTCCGGCGATGTAGTGAACTGGGCCGCGAACGCCCCCGTCGAACTCAGCATCGCAATCAAGCCGATCGCGATCGCCGTGCGGCGTAATTCGTGTCGCTTTGTCCCCTGCTCATTCTTGTCGTGAAACATATCTCCCCCTCTGGTTTCTTCGGTAAAGCCAAGGTCAATACAAAAGCACCAACACCAATTCACCGGTTCCACCTGCGCAGGTCTTCGTTCGCGGAGTGACCGAGTCACACAGGTTGCCGCCGCGCCGAATGAGATATCCCGAAGTTGTCGGTCATGCCTCCGCATGTACCTGGGTTTGTTTGCACAACCGGATTTGCAGGGCGCTGCCCTGGTCGTACGCATAGTGCAGGGACACCCCCAGCGCGTGACCTACCCGAAGAGAGTGGGTAGTTGCCTGGTTCTGCGTAGGCTGATCACACCGCTCAGCCAGCGCTGGGACGACAGACGGCTGTATCGCGCTGACATGTTGCGCTGCACAGAGATTGCGAGGGCAGATAGCCGACCCCTACACCGCACCAGGCCGCGCACGCGTTGGGGATGCCCGTCATGGCATGCCGACTGGCGCGAATCTGATCGAAAGCGATGCCGTCCCGGGCACAGCGATTCGGATGCGGTTGCTGCTCGACGGATATCTTGTCGCGCACACTTTCGCGGCGTCCGGCATATGTCTTCGAGACGCAGCGATGCAAACCGCGCCGATGCAGAAACCGCTGATCGTCGGCAAAGATTTCCACCATGCCTACCCGATGGGGGTAGTGCGCTTGCTACGTCGCAACACGCAAAGTTGCGCCCAACAAGGCGGTCCGGCGCGCGATGGCGCTCGCCTGATGGCCCAATCAGGAGCTCTCCCATGGAAGTCCAGCGTACTGTGTATCGCGACGACCACGACATGCTGCGCGAGACCGCTCGCCGCTTCTTCGAACGCGAGTGTCTGCCCAAACAAGCCGAGTGGGACAAGGCCGGCCGGACCGATCGCGAGACCTGGCTCAAGGCTGGCCGCGAAGGGCTGCTGTGCGTAACCATCCCAACCGAATACGGCGGCGGCGGCGGTGATTTCGGCCACTCGGCCGTGCTGGCCGAAGAACTGCATCGCTCCGGCGTCAGCGGCTTCAGCCTGTCAGTGCATTCGGACATCACCGCACCCTACATCGTGCGCTTCGGCACCGAAGAACAAAAACATCGCTGGCTGCCCGATATCTGCGCCGGCAAGACCATCATGGCGATTGCCATGACCGAGCCGGGCACCGGCTCCGATTTGAAATCAGTGCGCACCAGCGCCGTGCGCGATGGCGACGAATGGGTCATCAACGGCAGCAAGACCTTCATCAGCAATGGCCTCAATTGCGACATGGTGCTGGTGGTGTGCAAGACCGATCCAGCCGCCGGCGCCAAGGGCGTGAGCCTGTTCATGGTCGAGGCGAACCGCGCAGGTTTCCGCCTCGGCAACAAACTCGAAAAAGTAGGCCAGCCCGCCGCCGACACCACCGAACTGTTTTTCGACAATGTGCGCATACCTGCGAACAATCTGCTGGGCGAAGAAAATCAGGGCTTCGCCTACCTGATGCAGGAACTGGCGCAGGAGCGCCTGATCATCGCCGTCTACTCGGCCGCCAAACTCGAACGACTGCTCGAACAAACCATCGAGTACGTCAAACAACGCAAGGCCTTCGGCCAGACCGTGTGGGATTTCCAGAACACCAAGTTCAAGCTGGCCGACATCAAGGCGCAGGCCGTGGCTGTGCGCACACTGGTGGACTACTACATCGCCCAGCATATGGAGCGGCGGATCTCGGTGCAGGAAGCGGCAATCGCCAAACTCTTCGCGACCGAAACACTATGGAAGTGCATTGACGACATGGTGCAACTGTATGGCGGCTACGGCTACATGCTGGAGTACCCGATCGCACGCGCGTTCACCGACTACCGCATTACACGCGTGTTCGGTGGCACCAGCGAAGTGCAGCGCGAGCTGATCGCGCGCAAGTTGTAAGTCGACGAATTGAACATTGAATGGAGTAGATCGTGAGCGAGAAAGTACTGGTCGCCGGCGTCGGCATGATCCCCTTCAGCAAGCCCGGCGCCAGCCCGAGTTACACCGAGATGGGCGCACAAGCCACACGCAAGGCGCTGACCGATGCAGGCATCGATTACGACGCGATCCAGGAAGCCTATGTCGGCTACGTGTATGGCGACTCCACCAGCGGACAGACTGCGCTGTATGAAGTGGGCATGACGGGCATCCCCGTCGTCAACGTCAACAACAACTGCTCGACCGGCTCGACCGCGCTGTACCTGGCGCGCAAGGCGATCGCCTCCGGCGATGCCGACTGCGTGCTGGCACTCGGCTTCGAGCAGATGCAGGCCGGCCCGCTGAAACCGTTCTTCACTGACCGACCACTCACCCGCGAACGCTTCCTGCCGATCCTGCGCGGCCTCACCGCCGACATGAACGACATGCCGCAGGCGATTCGCACGTTCGGCGGCGCCGGGCGCGAATACATGGCCAGGTACGGCTGCACCATGGAACTCTTCGCCACCGTGCGCGCCAAGGCCAGCCGTCATGCAGCCAACAATCCGCTCGCACTGTTCCGCAAGGTGCTCACCACCGAAGACGTGATGAACGACACCGTGCTGATCCCAGGCGTGCTGACGCGCCTGATGGCCTGTCCGCCTACCTGCGGCGGCGCGGCGGCAGTGCTGGTGTCCGAGCGCTTCGCGAAGAAACACGGATTGCGCAGCGACGTGCAGATCCTCGCACAGACGATGGCCACCGACACGCCAGCCTCGTTCGAGCCACCCTCGATGCTCAGCTGGGTCGGCACGCACATGACCCACAAGGCAGTCACCGAAGTCTACGAAAAAGCGGGCGTCGGCCCCAACG
>Ga0302224_10000720_pt1 | contig 15601 bp, 10 predicted proteins | sample II_Palsa_E3_1_FD_193520 | JGI IMG/M metagenome (GOLD analysis project Ga0302224, IMG submission 193520) | Peat permafrost microbial communities from Stordalen Mire near Abisko, Sweden - II_Palsa_E3_1 | ecosystem: Environmental > Terrestrial > Soil > Palsa > Peat permafrost | place: Sweden... | reverse complement strand
CGCCCCCTCTCCACCCCGATCCTTTTAGGATCTTTGTTCCGGAGGGGAGGAAGCTTCGCTCCCTCCCCTTGAACCCCTCCTCGGTAACATCATCCGTGAGGCATCCAGTAACATTTTTCGGTGAGGCAATACGGCGGGAGGTGTAGTTGTCGCTGGGGGATGAGCGCGACTGCAGCCGCCAGGCGGCCAGGAATGCGGCGGCGGCGGCGAGCACCCAGGCGAGGCAGAGGACGGCGACGATGGGCGCAGGTCCTGGGTGCGATCCTGAGCTCAGCAAGGCGAAGACCCGATCGCGCATGGGGGTGGACACCCCGATAAGGCCCAGGATCAGGACCGTTGCGACAACGGCCGATTGCAGCGCGAGCACTGCGATACGCAGGGTGCGTTGCGGGAGCGGAGGAATCGGGGCGAAATTCCTGGCATTCATGAAGGCTCCCCTACGGGAGGATCGTGACCTTCAGCAATTTTGGCGGCGTGACGGGCCTGCTGGCCTCGCCGTCCGATCCCGGGGTCACCGGCGTGTCGGCCAGCGCGTCCACGACGTCCATGCCGCGTGTCACCTTGGCGAAGATCACATAGCTCGGGGGCAGGGGATAGTCCTGGTGCATGATGAAGAACTGGCTGCCATTCGTGTCGGGACCCGAGTTGGCCATCGCGACAACGCCCCTGGCGTAGCCGGCCTTGTAGAGGGGCGAGCCACCCTGGATCCCGTCGGCAAACGTGCCGCCCCACGCGCTTTCGCCGCCCGTGCCGTCGCCGAGGGGATCCCCTCCCTGGATCATGAAGCCCTTGATGATCCGATGGAACACCAGGCCGTTGTAGTACCCGTGTTCGGCGAGCAGCCGGAAATTCTCGACCGCCTTAGGACTGTCGGACGGGAAAAATTCAATCTCGATGGTCCCCTTGTCCGTCTCGAGGTCGGCATGCAGGCCCCCGGAGCTCCGGGAGCCCGCCGGGACCTTCGGGTTCGGGGCCGCGGCCGATGGTGACGCACTGCATCCCGCCACGGCGAGGACGACCAGGGCCACGCAGGTTGGGAACGCGAGAAGGCGGAAAACTCGGGAAGACATCGGATACCATCTCAGAGAACAGCCCCCGTATGTCAAATCGGTGGAATTACTTATGCCAATCAGCCGAATCCGCAAACGGGCCGGATATCACCTACATAGAACCCTTCGGGCGGGATCCGACCGGCCGCTTGGCACATGGGGTGCGGGTTCGACCCCATGCGCTTCCTTACGTTGATGGCGGCCCTTGTCGCCGTGATGGCCGGACCTGGGTCCCTGGCTGCTGATTCCTCGCGCGACGAGGTCGGTCGCCCTCGTCGCCGCATTCGCCAAGTCCTGGGAGACCGGGGATCTGGCCCAGTTCGAGTCGACCCTAGACGACCACCTGCTGTGGGCCCACCCGGGGGGAACCCTCGACAAGCCGGGGGCGATCGCGTTCTTCAAGAAATGGAAGACGGAGTGGAAGGACACCCGCATCTACCCGACGCAGTTCATCGTCGAGGGGAACCGCGTCCTTGCCGAGTACCCGTTCTGTGCGACCAACTTTGCCACGGGCAAGCGCGAGGCCGAGGGAACCGCGGCCATTGGCGAGATCAAGGACGGCAGGCTTGTCCTATGGAAGGAGCATTACGACCACACGGTCGGGGCTCTCCAGGCCGAGGGAGTGATTCCGGTGGATGAAGGCGCCGCTTCCTTCCCCTATCCCCGCTCCGCAAAGAACCGATGGTAGGACAGGTCCAGGACAACGAAAACTTCTCTGTCTCAAAAGGCCTTACGTTGCCCCCATAATGAATGGCTGATTCTCAGCCCCCCACGGTGCAGAACGCGATATAGTCGGAGAAAGTACCGTACACGGCACCGTCACCACTCGTGAGGTTCAATGTCGCGTTCAGCCACATGATGTACGCGCATGGAGGAAGCCCGGTCATGTCGAAGGGCGTCCCCGCAGCGCCGGATGAGACGTTGGGAACTGGGAGGGTGATCGTCCCAGCCGGTGGAGTCGTCATCGTAGCGACTTGAGGACCCTGGAGGAAAACCGAGCATGAACCAAGGTACGGGTGATAGGCGGTATATAGGGCGTGGATGACGTCTTCGAGACCGGTGCACCCACCTCCGTTTTTTAACTCGAGGATATCCACTGAGAGGACCAAAGGCTGCGAGACATTGGGTATGGTGGGCGGTCCCGGCCAATCCGGATGGCGAATGTACGCATACGTCGTATTGCTCAGGGCAATCGCATCCAGGGAATTCGAGCTCACCGGGCTGGCAGGTGTCGGAGGACTGACAACGGGCACAGTCTGAGCATAGAAGTTGATCTGGATCACCGGCTTAGCAGACAAGGCTCCCGGCGGACTAGACGACGGGGTTCCCGGTTGCATTGCGCCGCCCGCATAGAGCTGCAGCAGGGGCGGCGTCGCACCTGTCAGGTCAAACTGCTCGTTGGTGATTTGTGTGGTATCGAGATTGGCGAGGAGTCCCATCGGCACAAAACGGCCTTGGCCTCCCTCTGAGAGGGTGTTTATCTGTGGCACCTGTATCCAGCCATTGGCATCCGTGTTGACATTCACATCGACTACAACGGCCGGCGTGGGGGACGGTTGCGGAATGCTCACCGTTGCGCCGGGATTGTTCACATAGAAGTTGGCGGCCTGAACACTCCAGGCTGAGATGGAAGTGTCCCAATAATAGTATTCGAGCTGCCCGATGACCGAAGGTGGGACCAGGGCGCCCGTCAGGGGTATCTCGGGGTTTGTGTTCGGACTGACTCCGCTATACACCTGGTAGGTGAAGCGGTATTCGAGTGCCACAGGCGCGGTGCCGTCGGGTATGAGACCATTGAGGGGAATCGTTCCCGTAAACGCATAGGTGCCGCTGATCGTCGTGCCGCTGGCGTTGAAGGCAAATGTGGCCGGCTCGACGCTATAGATGCCAACCGCCGTGAAAAGAGGGATGGTATCGGACTGCGGCGGCGGACACACGCAGAAACAGTACTCATAGCAGATCCCGTAGCAGAACCAGGCACAGAGCTGGAGGCAATACGGCTCCAGTTTATGTTCCCTCACCAGTGCTGAGAAGGCTTTGGCATCCCGCGATTCCACGGCTGCCAGCAGGCGCGCAAAGGCATCCTCGGTGTCCGCAAGCCGTAGCAAGGCCTGCGCGAACCCTCTCATCTCGTCGACAGACGTGTCTCGAGCCAGAGGGAATTCGCGGCACAGCGGGATGCAAACCAAGGCGCAGCGCCAGCAGCAAATCCACTCGCAGATCACCTGGCAAACCTCGGTGCCGCCCAGAATCGCATTGCCTTGCGCACAATTGAGATCGACAGCGGCCGAGATTACAGACGCAAGCTGCTGCCTGTTATTCGCAAACTCACCGATTGCCGCCCCGGCGATGGACAACGCTGCGATGAATTGCTTTCTCTCCACCACCGGCCGATTCCCGCAGAGCACTTCACAGCGAAGGTCGAAGTAGACGCCGCACGCCCAGCGACAGAGCAAGTGGCAGAATCCCTCGATCTTAAGTTCCTTTACGAGCCGCCTGTAGCTCTCGGCATCATGCCCGGCTACCGCCGCAGCCAGCCGTTCCACCAGCTTCTCGTCCCGTGTGATCCTGGCAATCACCTCCGCAAACTCCGGAATCTGATCGACGGTGAACTCCGCTTTGGGCGGATCGCAGAATTTGATACATTCCAATACGCATTCCTTGATGCAAAACCAGAGGCAAATGTCGCCGCAATATGGACCAAGCTTAAGCCGTTCTAGGATGAGGCCGAAGGCCTTGGCGTCCTGTGCCCGAAAGGCGTCCACTGCGTCTCCGAAGATCTTTTTGTCCGCTGCAAGGCGACCCACACTCTGGGCCGCTCGCCGGAAATTTGCTGCTAGATTTTGTCCTTCGGTTGATTTCGTCATATGACCTTCGCTTATTTAATGATGTGAGCTTCGCCGATGGGGTTTGATGCTGATTTCGGCTTTGTAGAGGCCGGCACAGCGACGGCCCTTTCCCGAAGTGGGGGCGACGCTATTTTAGGCACTGGAACCGCAAAGGAGAAAAACACCGTCTTTTTACGTAGCCGTTACGTCGGGTTTCAGCATGGCGAGAAAACAGATACCAACACCGAGACACGTAATCCCAGCGCCAGCTGCAGAACCCTCATTAGGCGGCCCCGCCTTGGGGCTTGCTTGGCACTACAAAACGGTGAAATCCGCGGTCGAGTTCGTCGTTGATCTGCGCGCGAGCGAGGTCGGAACGCGGCATGCCGACAACTTTTTCGTGTCATTCGCTTGAAGTCGAAAGTCCTTCTTGATCGGTGTATCGATAGGGATCTGAACTCACAGATGACATCGGGAGCCTGAACGTGAGCAAATTCGGTGGTAACCAGGTCGGGCCGAACCATAGGTAAACTTCAAATTACGTAATTTCATGCAGTTGTTCTCTTCCGCTCGCTTGACTCAGGTGATCTAGCGAGGGAACACTTGCGGATGCTGCTGCATGCCCTCCGGGAGCAAAAATCAAGGCCTGCGCTCCGACGGGTCACGGCTGCCTAGGTGAACCCATGAACGAAAAGGATTCCTCGGAGAGCATGGACCAGAAGGAGCGCGCTCCTTTCCGAGTGCGTCTTCCCAGGTTTGTGGCCCCTCGACGTATAGGTCTAGGGACAGTACTCAAGCGTATGACGTACGCAGTGGGAATTAAGCCTTGCGGTGGCTGTAAGCGCCGTGCTGCCGCGCTTGATCGAAGAGTCATATTTTTTAGTAAGCCGTCCGATTGACGCTCCATTTGGACGGGTTGATGGCGGAGGCAACATCTTCGATATCAGAAATACCGATCGCAGTGTATACATCAGGTCTGCATCCGGCCGCCGACACGCCGAGGTGCGGCGTTGTGTATCGACCGATCTTTCCTTTCAACCCTATGTGCCTTAGGTCGAATCCCTGTCCCGGGATTCATCATGAGTGAATTTCCGAAATCACCCCGGCGCGGCGAGTTTCCATCGACGCAGTGGTCCATGGTTGTGAATGCCGGCGAGGGTTCGGACTCCCAGGCTCGGGTCGCCTTGGAGTCCCTGTGCCGGCAGTACTGGTACCCGCTCTACACGTTTATCCGCCAGCGGGGGCGCCCCCACCACGAGGCCGAGGATTGCACCCAGGAGTTTCTCGCCCGACTGCTCGCCTCGGAGGCGATCGCGAAGGCCTCGCCTGAGCGCGGGCGCTTCCGCAACTTCCTGCTGGCCTCGTTGCAGCACTACCTGGCCAACGAGTGGCAGAGCCGGCAGGCGATCAAGCGCGGCGCCGGCCAGGTCCTGCTCCCGCTCGATTTCGACACCGCCGGCGAGCGCTTTGTACGTGAGCCCGTTGACCCCGGCCTGACGCCCGAGCAGGCGTTCGACCGCAACTACGCTCTCGACATGATCAACAGCGCCATCGAGGCGCTGCGAAACGACTATGAGAAGACAGGCAAGGGCAAGCTGTTCGCGGTGCTCCGGCCGCTCATGTGGGGCAACGCCAGCCCGGAATCGCTTGCCCAGCATGCCGAGCGTTTCGGCATGAAGCCGCACGCCTTCACGGTGAATCTGCAGCGCCTGCGCGTGCGGCTGGGCGAACGCCTGCGATTCGAGGTCAGCCAGACCGTCGCCGACGAGGCCGACGTGGACGCTGAGCTCCGCTACCTGATCGCGGCGTCGTCCGGCCCGGGCGCGACCCGGTAGATTTGGATAGCTCCCATTATCTGGGGTTTGCATGTCGCCGCAGGCCCGCATGGGGAGCGCAGCGACCATGCTTTGGTAGGGCCCATACGCCCTCAGGGCCTGCCGCCCATGCCCGAAAGCCGGGTGCCCGCGAAAAATTCGCACCGGGCCTGTGAGATCGGCCGGGAAAACCGGTAGTACGCAGTGACGGCAACGGTTTTCGCCGAGTTTCGCAAAGAGCGAAGGGAGGCGGGCAACCGGGATCGTTCACCACAACCCACTCAACTCCACACCACATGAATGCTCGCCCTATATCCGCCCTGATCCTCGCCGCCGCGCTCAGCGTTTCCGCACCGCTGTTCGCCGCTTCCCAAGACGCCAGCCCCACCTCCATCAGCCTGCGCACCCTAGTCGCCTCGTCCAACGGCGACATGAAGATCGAGCGGGGCACGTCCCGCGAGGACGTCTCGTATGCGATGAGGTACAAGTCCCGCGTGGAGCTGTCGCCCGACGTGTGGGTGTACAGCGGCTACCATGCGGATGCTGGCGCCCCCAACGCCCAGGATTGCGGGTCGGTCGTCATCACGTTCGCCCACGGTGAGGTCGCCGACCTCCAGCTTGTCAACAAGCCGGCCGTCGCCGCCATCGCCGCGAACCTGAGGCTCGGCTCCCCGTCCAGGAACCTCGCCAGCCGATAGTCGATTGCCCGGTCGATAACACGGCAAATCCCGATCGCCACGCACACGCCGGATTTCAGCCATCCCGCCGGGAGGGAGCCGCAACCGAGAGGCTGCGGCTTTCTGCGTGGTTTGGCTCATTGACTCTTGTTGTCGGGGAACCCTAGCACTAGCCCAGCCCAGCCAACCGACTTCGTGACTCCCTCCGGCTCCGACGAATCGTTGATCACGCGGCTGCTTGCCCTTCCGGCGGCGGAACGGATGGCCGCATTGGAGCGCGCATGCGCCGAGGATCCCCTGTTGCATGACCGGATGCCGGAGCTGATGGTCGCGCTCGCGGCCGCTGAGGACCCCGGCAGCGCGGGCTCCGTCGTGAGGCTTTCCCCGGAATCGGTGGTATTGGCCCTTGAGGCGGCGCTGGAGATCGGGCCGGCCATGACCACGGGCAAGCGTATTGGACCGTACAAGCTGCTCCAGGAGATCGGCCGTGGCGGCTTCGGCACGGTCTGGATGGCGGAACAGGAAGGTCCGATTCGCCGGATGGTGGCGCTGAAGATCATCAAGGCCGGAATGGACACGAAGGAGGTGATCGCGCGATTCGAGGCCGAGCGCCAGGCGCTGGCGCTGATGGACCACCCCAACATCGCGCGCGTCTACGACGCCGGAGAGACGGACTCCGGGCGGCCTTTCTTCGTGATGGAGCTCGTGCGCGGCGTTCCGATCACGCGCTACTGCGATGAGAACCGCCTGCCCGTGGAGGCGAGGCTCCGGCTTTTCATGATGGTGTGCCAGGCGGTGCAGCATGCACACCAGAAGGGCGTGATCCATCGCGACCTCAAGCCGACGAACATCCTTGTCACCCTGCATGACGGGGTGCCCGTGCCGAAGGTGATCGATTTCGGGATCGCGAAGGCAACGTTGTCGAAGTTGACGGAGAAGACCCTCTTCACGCAGTTCCACGCCTTCATCGGCACGCCGGCCTACACAAGCCCGGAGCAGATGGAGATGAGCGGCCTTGATATCGATACTCGCAGCGACATCTACAGCCTTGGGGTGCTCCTCTACGAGCTGCTCGCGGGCAGGCCGCCCTTCGACTCCGACGATCTTGTCAAGGCCGGCCTCGAGGCGATGCGCCGCACGATCCGGGAAGTCGATCCGCCGCGGCCCTCGGATCGGCTGATCACACTGGCCAAGGAGGAGCGGCTTTCGGTGGCCCAACTGCGGAGCACCGAGGCGGCGAAGCTTTCGGTGCAGCTGAACGGCGACCTTGACTGGATCGTCATGCGCTGCCTGGAGAAGGACCGCACCCGCCGCTACGAAACGGCGAACGGGCTCGCGCTCGATATCCGGCGCCACCTTCAAAACGAGCCGGTCGCAGCACGGCCGCCGAGCAGGGCCTATGTCCTTAGGAAGCTGGTCCGCCGAAACAGGGGCGTGTTCATCGCCGGCGCTGCGATCGCGGTCACCGTCGTGCTCGGGCTCGTGGCGAGCACATGGGAGGCGGTCCGGGCGAGGCGTGCCGAGCGAACGGCAGCCCAGGCTAGTGGCCGTGCGGAGGATTTGCTCACGTTCATGCTCGGCGACCTGCGTGCGCAGCTCGCGAAGGTGGGGCGGCTCGACGTGCTCGAGTCGGTCGGTGACAAGGCGATGGCCTATTTCGGATCGCTGGATGCTCATGATCTGAGCGACACGGCGCTCGCGCGCCATTCCAAAGCCCTCACGCAGATCGGCGAGATCCGGATTGAGCAGACGCGTTATGCCGAGGCGGCAGCGGCCTTTTCCGAGGCTTACGACCGCGCCGCGGCATTGGCGGCGCGCCATCCCAAGGATGGCGAGATGCTTTTCGAGCGCGGGCAGGCTGAGTATTGGAACGGATATGTACGCTACAGGCGCGGCGAGATTTCGGCGGCCGAAGAGTGGATGACCCGCTACCGGAATACCTGTGCGATGCTAGTGATTCTTGATCCGGAGCGAGCGGCTTGGCAGAGTGAATTTGCCTACGGCCAGCACAACCTTGCGGTCCTGTTGGAGGAACGGGGCGAATTGAAAGACGCGAGGTCGGATTTCACGACAGAAATGGGAACCCTAGAAAGGATGATGGTTTCTGATCCGGGCAACTCCGAACTGCAGGCGAGGATTGCTGATGTATATTCTTGGCTTGGGGGTCTCGCGGAACGGGAGGGCGATTTCAAAGATGCGATGAAGCACTACGAAACGCAGGCGATCCTATATCAACGCCTTGCCGATGCCGATCCCGGCGCTGTCGCAAAGCGTTACAATCAAGCGAATGCCCTTCTGTATGAAGTAGACGTCGACATCGCTACCGGGCAATTCGCGGCCGCAAGCACAATACTAAAGCAGGCACAAGAGCTGCTTGATGCCCTCATGAGACACGATGCTTCAAACCTCCAGTGGCGAGGCGCTTCTTTCAACGCCCGCCTGAAGGAGGCGAAGCTTGCCCGGCAACGGGGGGATATCTCCGAAGCGGGTCGCCTCGTCGACGCGGCCCTTCCTCAGCTAGAGGCACTTGCAGCCACAGAGCCCTCGGATCGCGGGATCGCATTGAGGCTGGCGAGTTGGTGGAGGCTAAGGGCCCAACTCCAATCAGCAGCCGGCCGATCGGAAGCTGCAGAATCGGCAATGCAGGCGATTGCAATCGGCGAAAGACAGTTCCACGAAGGGCACGCCAATGATGGCGACGTCGGGGAATGCGCCACAGCATACGTCGCCTTAGGCACGATCTTGTCAAGATCCGGCAATGCCGCCGAGGCCCGCCGAGACTGGCGGCGGGCGTCCGAATTAATCGTTTCCCGCAAGCGCGGAGAAAGTGATTGGCGCCTGCTTGATCCCGATGCGCGGGCGGCGATATGGATGGGCCGCTCCGAAGAAGCGCGGGCTACAATTTCCCGGCTAACCCTTCTTGGTTACGTCCCGCTCGACCCATGGCCCGACCCGGATCGGCCCGCCGCTACCGAGAACAGAAATACACCATAAAAATAAGGAGATCTCCACATATGAAAAAGAAGATTATAGTACGCGATATTACTAACGTTACAATTACCGTCGACAACAATAATTTCGTGCAGGTTCCCGTCGACATTAGTGATCCTACCACCGATCCGGATGGTTACACCGGATGCTCGGCGGGGATCCCAACGGGGACAGATCGTGTAACTTTGAAAGCTCCCAATTTACTATATGTCAAGTATGGCGGCAGCGGTGTGCCAGTGCTGTTTGTTGTCACCATAGCCCCGGCGAGCATCTATCAACCCATCGGAATCGCCTTTTTGCAGAAAACATCTGCCGGCGATGCTCTCCGACGCCCGAAATTCGCCACATTGCGCAGCAATTTTATGTCCGGTATCGTGGCCATAAGCGGAAGCACTATTAGTTTCTCCGATGGCTGCTATACCAAAGGAGCCAGGTTTGAGTTCTACATCGGCATTCAGTGTATAGATGATAGTGACGAAAATTATGGTCTGCTAGGCATCCTTGATCCCGGCATACTGCACGATAACAATAGTCAATTATGATCAGAATACTATTTTCGAGCAACGACCAGAAGTCAGGCTGAGTGTTGGTCCCGTTACCGGTGAGCTTCGCCAACGCTCGTGACCGGCGAAGGCGCCTGCTACAAGCGCTATCACTCAATCAGCGATAGGTTTCCTGCTGTTGACACCGGTTGAGTCGAAGCGCCATCACCGCGAAAACGCCGTCTGCGGCGCGGGGGCCAGCCGGGTGTAATGGAGGAGCGCGCTCCGCCACCATGGGGCAAGATGCGCGGCGGGCGTGGCCCAGGCCTCCTGGTGCAGCCAATGCATTGACTCCGCGTCCATGAGTAGGGCCTTGCGGTCGTGCGGGGTGATCGCCTTGGGACCCTCGCTCAGGAGGGTGGTCCTGAGTGCGATGAACCGCTCCTCGGTCGCGCGGGGCGGGTCGTCCTTCGTGCGCAGCAGGGAGACGTGGACGGCGTTCACGTAGGGATCGAGGACGGCCTGCAGCATCCCGTAGTTGGCCTTTAGCCCTGGCGGAAGCTCGGGGGATTCGATTCGCCCAGCCATGGCGGCGGCGAGCTCCCTGAGCTCGGGCAGGGGATGGCTTTCCTCGGGTGTCTCGAAGATCCCATGGCCGCGGAGCCATAGGCCCAGCGAAGGCGAGCCGGTGAGATACGATAGCGGAATGGAAAGAATGAGGCCCGCGAGGATGGGGGACATCCAGAACCCGAGTTGCGGATCGATCCGGAAAACGATCCATGCCCCGAGCAGACCGAGGATCGTCTGGGCGCCGTGGGCGACGGCGGTTTCCGCCAACGCGGCAGCTCCTCCCCGGCGCTGGGCGCCCCAGGAGACCTTCTGCCCTAGGAGCGTGAGGCCGATGAACCAGCTGTGGAAGAGCATCAGCACCGGCGCCACCAGCGTGAAGATTAGGGTCTCGAGGAGGACCCCTTCGATGATCTTCCTCCATCCCCCAAACGCGGCCACGTCGGCGGGACGCGAGCGAAGGTCGAGCACGGCGAGTATCTTCGGCAGGAAGAGCAGCGCGATCGTGTAGGCGAAGAGACAGAGCGCCTCGCCGGAATAGCTCCAATGCACGTATGCGGCGAAGCCGGTCAGCGGCGCCTCCGCCTGTCCCGCGCGCTTCATCTGGTCGGCGATGACGGTCGAGAGCACCAGGAAGGCGAGCCAGAGCGGGGACGCCAGGTAGGAGAGGATGCCGAGGAGGAAATGGACGCGGTTGACGGCGTGGAAGCCCTTGGCGAAGACGAGGCGCGTGTGCTGCAGGTTGCCCTGGAGCCACCGCCGGTCCCGCTCGGCGAGGTCGATGACCGTGGGCGGGCACTCCTCGTAGTTGCCCTCCAGGCCGGTCGCGAGCCAGACCTCCCAGCCCGCCCGGCGCATGAGCGCGGCCTCGACATAGTCGTGGCTCAGGATCCTGCCGCCAAACGGTCCCCTGCCTGGAAGCTCGGGCAGCGCGCAGTGGCGGATGAACGGCGCCAGCCGGATGATGGCGTTGTGGCCCCAGTAGTTTGCCTCGCTGAGCTGCCAGTAGTTGAGCCCCGAGGCCGACACCGGCCCGTAGAGCCGGCTGGCGAACTGCTGGAGCCGGGCGATGATGGTCTCGGCGTTGGCCAGGAGCGGCACGCCCTGGATGATGCCGACCCTGCGGTTGCGCTCCATCAGCTGCACGAGGCGGTGGATCGCCTCGCCCGTCATGAGGCTGTCGGCGTCGAGGACGACCATGTAGCGGTAGAGCTTTCCCCAGCGGCGGCAGAAGTCCGCCAGGTTGCCGGACTTCTTGTTTATCCCCAGGCGGCGCTTGCGGTAGAAGATCCGGCCTTCTGCCTGCAGCTCCCGGGTCAGCGCGAGCCACGCGGCTTCCTCCGCGATCCAGCAGTTGGAGTCCGTGGAGTCGCTGAGAAGGAAGAAGTCGCACTCCGGCAGCAGGCCCGCGCGCACCACGGAGCGGTAGGTGGCCCGGATGCCCTCGATCACGCGCCCAACGTCCTCGTTGCAGATGGGCATCACGACGGCTGTCCGGGCCTCCACGGGCCGCACGAGGTCGGCCGGCTCCAGGGTGTCCGCTATCCGGCACCTGTCACCCCCTTGCCGGCGCAGCAGGTATCCGACCAGGGATTGCGCGGCCCCCAGGGCTATGAGGACCAGAAGCAGCGTGAAGAGGATAAGATGGAGGACCTTCCAGGGGTCATAGCCGGTCCGCCAGTGAAGGTCGGCCATCGTGAGGATCGCGGGCCCGGTCATGAGGAGCACGATCGTCAGCACGCGGTGGCGCCGGCGGGAGGCCTCCTCGCTGGAAAGCTGCGATGGATCAAAGTGCACGTCGCACGTCAGTGACTTGCAGCCCAGGTGACGCCGAGGAGCCCGAAGATGACGAACCAGGAGGCCATCGCGCGCATGGGAGGCCATACCCTTCGGGAGGGAAGACGCGTATCGCCGGGCTCAAGGAGGCCGAACTCGAGGGTCTCGGGCGTCATCTTGCTCAGCCGAACCTCGGGACCAGGCAGGACCTGGAAGGAGCCCATCGCGGCGGCGAGGGCGGCCGGGACGGGTCCCGGGCCCAGGAAATAGTTGGCCCAGCGGCCCGGCAGGTCGGCGATCACGAGGGCGAGCCTGCCCTGGACCCGGATCCTCTCGTCCGACCAGTCGAGGTCATGGCCCGCCTTCACGAACCACGCCCCGATGTGGGAATGGGTGATGTCCATGGCGACCCTCACGGGGTCTCCCGCACCGCCCGCTTCGAGCCTCTGCCGCGCCTCGTCGATGATGAGCGCCGTGACCTGGTTGAGCTGGACGCGGCTTTCGAGGCCGTAGGCGCGCAGGTAGCTCTCGACCCGGAGGAATGCCTCATCCCATGCCGGATCAGCCTTTTGGATCGGCGGTTCTTCAGTGGCGGGAGAGAGTGTCATTTCGGTCTATTGGACAGCGATCGGAAAGAGTGTCCCCATGGAAACTCGATTTTGCCGGGAGAACTTTTGGAATCTGCAGGTAACATGATAGCGCCGGTCAAGTTAGGCGCCTCCTGCTTCCCGTTGAGTGGGTTCTATCGGGAAGATTCATCACGAGAACGTCGCCCAAATAACCATTCCTGCAAGTCCCCGGCACCGGATTGGAAAGGGCCGGCCGATGCGGTTCGATCCTGGGCCGGGACGGCGGCGGCCAATTGGGATTGAAGTTCCAGCCAACGGGGTTTCTTCGCCGCACGAAGATTCATAAAGGCGCCGCTAGGAAGGGCGGTGCGCGGTCGGAGGGTGGCCCGCGGCCGCGGTGCTATCTCTTCGCGATCGATGGTAAAAGACCGGCGCGGGCATCGAGCTGGCCGGCCGCGCCCCCCGATCGCGGAAGTCGCGGCCCGGATGTGGGTCACGCCCCGCGTGTGATTATTGCCGGGGGAATCTGTAGTAAGCAATAACGGCGTCGGATTTTCCCGGGCTTCACACACGACGGAGCCACGCGAATAGCCGACGTCTCCCCATCGATCGAAACGTCAAACAATCAAGCCATGAAATCATCCGCTAAATCCATCTCGCGAGCGGCAATCTATCCCGCTCGCCGGCCGTCTTGCATAGTCAAGGCATTAGCCCTCGTCGCCATTGTGATCGCATCCGGCCTTTTGGGACCATGCGTTGCCTTGTCATCGGCAGGACCGGCTGCGGTCAATTCAGGCACTCCCATGCCAGCAGCCGTCACGCAGGAGATAAACAGCATGGCGGCAACAATAGCTGCCTCCATTCGTGCGACACCTTCAAACCTCGCCACTATAGACGCGCTGCTGGCGGCGATCAACGGAAGCGTCGCCTCTGCTGCGGCCAATGAGTTTGTCTCGGGGTCTGCCAACTTTGCATCTCTCAATGCGGCGCTAAAGGCCGCCGTCGTGAACCTGTTCAGCTCTGACATGGCGAATCTGATGCAGCAGCAAGGGATCGCGCCCAACAGCGCTGCCGCAAACGATATCGAGACGGCCGCGCTCGGCAGCTCCGCCGTAGCGAACGGGCCATCAACCTCTGCGGTTGATGCGTTGAGCTCATTCGGGATCAGCTATTCGAACAGCGTTCCGATTGCGACCGTCAAGGTGTTCCAGGGCTATGCCAACATCTTTGAGGACTCGCCAAATCTCTCGAGCAGGCTCGGCATTCAAGTGACGGCCGCGACATCTGTCGGCTCCCCGACGCTAGCGGACTACATGTCATCGGAGTTGCTCTCGCATGATGGGGGAATCATCAACTTTTATCTCCTGATAGCGGGCCCCGATACGGTCAAGTATGTGGATGCGCAAAACACCTGGATCGATCGAAAGTATGCGATCGACAAGGACTACTCGTTCTTCGGCCTCAATCATCTGGCGGATCCGGGCACCTTGCGCCCATTGGATGCCGACGGTAACAGGGAAAAGCTCAACGAGGAGATCCTGGCCTACGATGAACATTCATTGTTTTACCTGCCGGTCGTTGGAGTAAAGGCCATCAAGACGTCGTTGGAGTCCCCAGCCTCGACCTCGACAACCGCCGGAACCACGACGGGAACTGCTTCCACGTCCACGTCAATGGCCGCTGCCGGCGTCGCATATTACGGGCTGGGCTTTGACGGGCCCCTTTTTCAGGAGGGCGGAGATCCCAACAATTCGGGAGGGGGGATCGGATTCGAGGCCCATGTCTCGTCCATATTCGCGAACAAGAATACCCTAGACAGCATCTTCCAAACCAAGAACGCGAGCACCCACACCTATGAATGGGGAGTGCTGGCCAAGGCCTATTATCATCAGGTATTTTCCATAAACCTGGGTTATGATGTTCCGGTCGGAGCCAATGCGAAATCATTCATGCACGCGGTGACGACGGTTTCGGTTGGCTACAATCGGTAGGCTATCTTTGGTCGGGATTCTGCATGCTGGACGGCATCCGTCCGTAGTGGCGGCGACAAGTTCCCGGAGGGCAGGTCCGCGGCCCTTCCTTGGTGGGATCAGACGGGACGCGTTCGTGACGATCGCAAATTGGGATTGAAGTTCCTGCCCACCCGACCCGAACTTGCGGCCAAGCGGGTCCGCATGATCCCGCGCCCGGCTTGTCCCAAAGACGCCTCGCTTCAGACAACCCCCCATGAAATCATCCCACCCGCGCCTCCCGTCCCAACCGTCTGTGCCCATCAGGACGTTCGACATTTCCCGCCGCGCCTTCATCCGGCGCTGCGGCCTGATCGCGGCGATGACCGGGCTTCCGCTCTGGTTCATCGAGCGCCAGCAGCTTGACGCCCAGGAGGTGCCCAAGACCCCGACGCCGAACGATCGCCCTGGAATCGCCCTCGTCGGCTGCGGCGGGATGGGCAAGGGCGACGCCAAGAACGCCAGCAAGTACGGCGAGATCATCGCGGTGTGCGACGTGGATGCGACGCATGCCGCGGCCGCGGCCAAGATGTTCACCGTGGGGGAGAAGGTGCCCGCGATCTATTCGGACTTCCGCAAGGTGATGGCGCGGGACGACGTGCACATCATCGTGAACGCCACCCCGGACCACTGGCACACGCTGGTCAACCTGGCGGCTGCCAGGGCGCACAAGGACGTGTACGGGGAAAAACCGCTGACGCTGACCATCGACGAGGGGCGCCGTCTCGTGAAGGTGGTGCAGGACAGCGGGATCGTCCTTCAGACCGGCACCCAGCAGCGCAGCGACGGACGCTTCCGGCTGGCATGCGAGCTCATCCGCAACAATCGCATCGGCAGGC
>Ga0302224_10000714_pt1 | contig 15628 bp, 14 predicted proteins | sample II_Palsa_E3_1_FD_193520 | JGI IMG/M metagenome (GOLD analysis project Ga0302224, IMG submission 193520) | Peat permafrost microbial communities from Stordalen Mire near Abisko, Sweden - II_Palsa_E3_1 | ecosystem: Environmental > Terrestrial > Soil > Palsa > Peat permafrost | place: Sweden... | reverse complement strand
CGTCTTGCTGGAACAGGCGGCGCTGCACGTTGGACCGTTGCGGAGTTCCCAGCCGTTCTTGGTGATCATCGACCCGCTTGTCAGTATCGCCTTGAGTGTGTGGCTGTTCGACGAGCATTTCGTACCCGATGCCGCCATCTTGGCCGTGGCAGCAGTCGCATTCGCCGTGATGTGTATCGGGGTCGTCCTCCTGACCCAGACCACACCAGCGACAATGGATGCCGATATCGCTAAATAACGGCTAACCGGAAAGGCTGGCGCCGCGCGGTACGCTCTACCCCGGAGGGGGCACAGCACGCCATCTCAGGAGCGGAAAGGCATGAGCGAGCCGAAGGGCGCCGGCGGTGCCTGGAATGAGGAGCGACGGAGGAGCGACGAGGGAAGGCGCCGCGTCGAAGGCGCCCGGAGGCGAGCGGGAGACGCGGCATGAGCTGGTCCCGGCGCCGTGGATGGCCGTCCGTCTCGCGGCTGTTTCCCCGTGCCTGAGCGGCGGCCGAAGTCGGCGCCGCTGCTGACGCAGCCTTTCGAGGCGGCCATGGCGGGGTGGATTGTGGTCTTCGGCGCCGTGCTCGCCGAACTGGCCGGAGGCGCCGTCGTCGCCAACCAGATGTCCGCCGCAATCGCTGTGCCGCTGCTGATATTTCCGGTCGTGGTGGCGTTTGGCTTCGCTGTCGTGCAGTGGTGGCAGGTGCGCTCGTCGGCAGCCGAACCAGCGAGCTGGTGGCACCTGACGGCAGCAGCGGCCGCTGCATTTATCTGGCTGGTGTGGCCTACCGTCCCGGGTCCGCTCGCTGACGCTACGGCGGCCGCTGGCACAAGCAGCGGCCGGGCTTTCTGTGCTGTTCTGCCCGCCGCCGCGATGGTGGCCGGCTGCCTGCGCCGCACCGCACAGGCCTATGACAGCCATGACCTTGCCTGGTGGTCAACGGCCGCCTTGATACTCATTGCGGCCCTGCTCGCACGCAGGTCACGGATCGCGGCCTGGGCCACGATTCCGCTCGCGCTCGCAGGCTGCCAGCTCGCCACCTGGTTCCTCAACCGAGTTGTCCTGTACTACCACCTCGGATAAGCCGGAACAAAGCGATCTGATCGAGAGTCAAGGCCCTTAACATAATTTAGCCCACAAACGTGGAATACCTGGAAGTGCTGCGGTGGCAGAATCCGCGTCTCGGCCGATACGGCTGATAATGTCCTCCTTAACGTGCTGGCGTCATTTTGAATTCGGCACCACTTATATGAGGATCAGCAATGAGCCGGACCTGGGAACAGCTGGTGGAGGCCGGCAGTCGCGCCGTGGACGCATGCGGGCGTGCGGTGACCGCCTTCCAGTGGGAGCTGGGTGACCTGGACTGCGAGGTGGAGACGGCGTATGGCGCTGACTCGGTGGCACGCTATGCGGCCGAAGTAGGCGTCGAACGCGCGGCGCTGCTCAGCTACGGGAGGGTGGCGAAAGCCTATCGGCGCTATGAGCGCTCGCCTTACCTTTCCTGGTCAGGGCACCAGATCCTGGTCGCTCAGGCTGACCGCGCACAGCTGGTCGGGCAGCTGACTACCGTGCGGGAAGCCAGCCAAATTGCTGCCGCCCGACGGACCGGGAATGAGCGCGCAGCAGCGGACGGGCCGGTCACCGCGGACGACGGCGACTTGGCCAGCGAGGTTCTGCTTCACAGCACCGCCGGGGAATCCGCAGGACGCCAGCTGGAAGAATCCCCAGCCAGGCTCCGGGCGATCCTGGACGCGCTGCCGGACGCGACCGCAGTCCTGGACAGCTCCGGGGTGATCGTCTCGGTGAACCACACCTGGCGGATGTTCGCCGTCGACAATGGCGGCCGGCCCGAGCGAACCGGGATCGGCGTGAACTACCTTGACGTGTGCACGACCGCCGCAGCCAATGGCTGCCACGACGCGTACCTGGCGGCCGAGGGGTTGCGCGCCGTCCTGGCTGGGTCAACGGTGCAGAGCGAGCTGGAGTACCCGTGCCCGTCACCCGCGGTCAACCGCTGGTTCCTGCTCCGCATCACCCCGCTGGCCGGGCACACCCTCGGCGCAGTGGTCTCACACGTCAACATCACCCGCCGGGTGATGGCCGAGCATCTGCTGGCCCACCAGGCCACCCATGACCCACTCACCGGCCTGGCCAACCGCAGCCTGCTCACCGAGCAGCTGAACGCGGCGCTCGCTCAGCGGCCGGGCCGACCCGAGGCTGGCCAGGTGGGGGTGCTGTTCCTGGACGTGGACAACTTCAAGCAGCTCAATGACACCTACGGCCATGGCGCGGGTGACGAGGCGCTGCTGATCATCGGCCACCGGCTGCGCGCCGCCGTCCGGTCAGACCATTTCGTGGCCCGGCTGGGCGGAGATGAATTCGCCATCATCGCTCCCCGGATCGACGCCCAGGGGCTTGATGCGCTGGCCGGCCGACTTCATAGCGCCCTCAGCGAGCCGCACCTCATTCACGGCCAGACGATCCGCATCCTGGTCAGCATCGGTATTCACCACGCCGCAGCCGGTGAGCCGGCCGACGAGGCACTGAGGAATGCCGACCGGGCCATGTACATCGCTAAACGGCGGAACAGGCAGCCTGCAGGCGAACCCGGCCCCGGCCAGCCGCCCGCCCGAGCTGTCACCGATGAGTAGGTGTGTCAGCAGCAGGGCAAGGTTGCTGATGAAGGCCCGCGGTGCGACGGCCGGCGGGTTCGTGTGCCTCCCCTGAAGGCTGAACCCAGCGGTAGTGCGGCCCTACCAGGGGAGCTCGCTCTCACCCTCCTGGAAGGTGCTGGTGGGGCCGTCCTTGCCGATGGTGGCCATGCGCACGATGACCTCGGCGCCCTTCTCCACCGGCTGCCCAGCCCCGCTGACGGGAGTGAGGTCGGTAGCGGTGAAGCCGGGCTCGACCGCGTTGAACTTGATCTCTGGCAGCGCCTTGGCGTACTGGACGGTGAGCATCGAGACGGCGGCCTTGCTCGAGCCGTAGATGATCGCGGGGTAGTGGAATTGGCGCCGCTCGGGATTGGTGACGGCCCAGAACGAGCCGAGGGCGCTAGAGACGTTGACCACGACCGGGTGGTCGGACTTGCGCAGCAGCGGCAGGGCGGCCTGGGTGACACGGATGACACCGATCACGTTGGTGTCGAATACCTTCAGCGCGACCGGGCCGCTGACGTCCGCTGAAGCACTGATACCGGCGTTGTTGACGAGGACGTCCAGGTGGCCCTCGCGCTCCTCGATCACGCGTATGGCGGCCTGCACCGACGCGTCGTCGGTGACGTCGAGCTGCACGAACTGCCCGCCGAGCTCGGACGCGGCCGCCTGCCCTCGCTCGACGCTGCGCGCCCCGATGTAGACGGTGTGCCCCTCCTTGATCAACCGGCGGGCGGTCTCGCGCCCGAGTCCCTTGTTCGCCCCGGTGACGAGCGTCACAGTCATGTCTGGTGTTTCCTCTCGTTGTCGATGAACCAGCTACGGCCCATTCTTCGAGCAGACACGGCGCTGAGGGAGGGCCTCCGTGATCCTGGGTGGCAGGACCCGGCACGCGCCTGGGGACCCGCCTACGCTTTACTCATGACCGGCGGCACGAACATGCTCGGCGAGTACCCGCACGCCCGCCGCGAGCTCGTCACGCCCTCTACCCCGATTGGGAGGCCGCCACCGCCGGCCTGGTCGCCGGGTTCCGGCAGTCGGTGGGCACGGATACCGACGACCCCCGGTTCATCGAGCTCGTGGGCGAGCTCTCGCTCGCGAGCGACCCTTCCGCCAGCTCTGGGCACGCCATGACGTTCAGGCCCGCGAGGGTGCCTCCGTCACGCTCGACCATCCACAGGTCGGCGAGCTCACCCTGAACCGGGAGAAACTCGCGGTCGGCGGATCGGCCGGCCAGCTACTCGTCGTCTGGCGAGTCCGCCGTACGTCAGAACCTCCTGCCCACGACCTCCTGTCCATCGTCGGGCCTGGAACATGGCGCGCCACAGGATAAAATTTTAACTATTACGATCGGTATTACTGGAATTAGGACGATGCCGGAGCCTCTCGACAATCCGATACGTGGCTCGCTGATCGGGGCGCACGCCCATCTGGCGGAACGCCGTGGCAACGTGCTGCGCTACCAGACCGACGTGGCCCCGTTCCTCGCGCTTCCCGACGAGCCCAGGGATGCCGACTGGGCGGACGCCGCGGACCTGGTGGGGCCGGGCGGCCTCGTCTCGCTGGCCGGCGTGGTGGCGGCGCCGCCGGACGGCTGGGAGCTGGTGATCGATGGCCAGGGGGTCCAGATGGTGGCCGAGACCCTGGAACCGGCCGAAGACCCGGAGGCCGTCCGGCTCGGCGCGGCCGATGTCCCCGAGATGCTCGCTCTGGTCGGGCGGACGAAGCCGGGGCCGTTCCGGCCGCGGACGGTCGAGCTCGGGACCTACCTGGGCATCCGCCGCCACGGCAAGCTGGTGGCGATGGCGGGGGAGCGGATGCACCCCGAAGGCTGGACGGAGATCAGCGCGGTGTGCACGGACCAGGCCTGGCGCGGTCGAGGGTTCGCCTCCCGGCTGACCCGCGCGGTGGCCGCGGTCATTGTGGCGCGCGGCGACATGCCGTTCCTGCATGCGGTCGCGGCCAACACCGGCGCGATCCGGCTGTATACCGAACTGGGCTTCAGGCTCCGCCGCACCACCGTGTTCTCGGCGGCCCGCGTGCCGGAAACCCAGCCCGTGGCGGACTAGCGCGGGCTAGGCCCAGTGCCGGGCCGGTGGCTGGAAGCCGGGGAGCGCCTCCCGGCCGAGGTGGAGGCGCTCCTGGCGCTAGGGCAGGCGGCCGCAGGAGCGTGGGGCGGCCTCGTCTCACCCGACGCAACCGAGAGGGCAGTGCGCATCCACCGGAACCGGCTTCGCATCGTCGGCATCAAGTTCTTTTGATCCCAGGAAGACCCGCACACGCCGCCGGGAGCGCATCTCATCAACCGCGCCGGGACCAGACATCTGGTTTACGGGATGATGCTGGCCGAGCCGCCCCATTTGGCCGAGAGGTGATAAGTGGCGAACGCCAGCCCTAGGCCGACGGCCAGGGAACCGGACAGCAGCAGCCAGCGCGTGGCCCGGGCCGCCAGCAGGTGGCGGGTGTGATCCGCTCGGCCCGACAGCATCCTGGGCAGCTTCGGGACGTACGAGGCCAGGTGGATGATCATGACGACCGCCCAGAGCAGGAATGACATGTGGTGCAGCTGGATCCAGGGCCCGCCGCCCGGGCCGTTGCCCTCGGTGATCAGCATGATCCCGGTGCCCAGGACGGCCACGGTGGTCAAGACGACGAATGGCCCCGTCACCCGCTGTAGCGGAGCCGGTGGTCCCTTCCGCACGTAAGCCGCCGAGCCGGTGTAGTACCTGGTGAAACGCCAGAGCGTGGATCCGATCTTCAGGCCGACCGGGCCCAGCAGCAGCATCCCGAGGAAGACGTGCAGCGTGAGCAGGTTGCCCAGGTTCAGCAGGGTGAGGCACTCGGCGACGAACAGCACGAGCAGCACTGCTCCGGTCATCGCCGTCATGCGCTCGTTGCCCGCCGGGTCAGTCGGGCGAGTCGGCTTCTCGCGGATTTCCGGTCCCCGCGTGGTCACCTTGTGATGCTAGGCACCGCCCGCCCGGCGCCGCGATGGAGATACCCGCCGTCTTTTAGGTAGACCTAGGTACACACTCCGGTCCTCTCAGCCGCACGAGACCCGTCGGTGCCCGTGGAGGATCCTTCGGACCGTCATGCACCGGCCGGGCCTCGTCCTCAGTTGTCGATCTTGTGCAGGTTGGGAAGCGGAACCTACGATCCTGAATCGTTGGCATCGACCCGAGCACCGGCAGGCCGGCCAGAGACGTGATCCAGGATCAGACACGACAGGCGCTGACGATTGCGAGGCCATTCTCCGGGCCGGTGGCGCCGGCTTGGATGACGTCATCGAAGTGGGAATACTGCTTACCCACCCAGCCGACTTCGCGGGCCTCAACGAGGAATACGCGCGATGGTTCCCGTCCGAGGCACCGACCCGCTACGTCGCCAAACTCGGCGTCGATCTGCCCGGGCTCCCTGGCCGCCGTCTCGCCATCGAAGCGGCGCTACAGCTCGGATCAGCGCACTAGCGCAACGCCGTTACCGCCAGCCGCACCCTCGACCTGCTCGCCACCAACTCCGGCGCGCTAGCGCTGACTTCACCAAACTGCGGGAACGCTACGAAGTCACCCGCCGCGCCGCGCCGCAGCAGAAGACCTTCTCGCTGAGGCCACTGACCTGGCAGATTCGGTGTCCGGCGGGAACCCCGATTGACCCCTATTGACTACCCCGTGTCTCAGGAGGCTTTGATGCCGGCGCACAGTCCGCTCATCACGACTCGCTTCGACGCCGCAAGCACCGCCGATGAAGTCGTCGCCGATGAGGACCTCACCAGCGTCCGTGCGATCGTCACCGGAGCGTCGTCCGGCATCGGCCTGGAGACCGCCCGCTCGCTCGCCCGCGCCGGAGCGGAGGTCACCCTCGCGGTCCGCAACCCCGACGCCGGGGCGAAGGCCGCCCAGGACATCGGCAAGTCGACCGGAAGTGACGACGTTCGCGTCGCTGTTATCGACCTCGCCGATCAAGCCGCGGTGGCCAGCTTCGTCCAGACCTGGAACGGTCCGCTGCACCTGCTGATCAACAATGCGGGGGTCATCACGCCCGCCCTGTCCCGAACCGCGGAAGGCTGGGAACTGCAGTTCGCCACCAACTACCTTGGCCACTTCGCCCTGAGCCGCGGATTGCACAGCGCCCTCGCCGCGGGCGCCGGGGAACGGGGCGAGGCGCGCATCGTCTCGCTCACCTCCGGGGCGCACATGCGCTCACCGATCGTGTTCGACGACATCCAGTTCGAACGGCGCGACTACGATCCGCAGGCGGCCTATGCGCAGTCCAAGACCGCCACCTCGCTACTGGCAGTCGAAGCCTCGCGCCGCTGGGCACACGACGGCATCGTTGCCAACGCCGTCAATCCCGGCGGCGTCGCCACGGGGCTGCAGAGGAGCTTCACCCAGAAGCAGAAGGATTACCTGGCCGAAGCCGAGGCAGCGGGAGCCTTCACCTACAAGACTGCCCAGCAGGGCGCCGCCACCACCCTCGTCGCGGCGGTCGCCGCCGAATTCGCCCACACCGGCGGCCACTACCTTGACGACGGACGCGAGGCCCACACCGTGCCCAACGACGCTGACTTGTTCACTAATAGCCACGGCGTCAAGCAGTGGGCGATCGACCCGGAAATCGCGCAGAAACTGTGGACGGTCTCGCTCGACCTCATCAGCTAACCGGCCGATGTTCCGGTCTGGTCCGTCGTTCCCGCAGGCGCAAATCTTCCGTATGCGCGAGGGCCGGGCGAAGGCTCGGCGAAGCCGGTCGCGCAGCGGGCGAACTGGACGAGGAGATCGGTTGACACGGATATCGCGTCTCGCATCATCAACGGTCAGCTCAATGGGTCATTGGCCGCCAAGCTGGCCGGCGCGACATGGTGCGTGACCTTTGTGACAATTGGTGGGCTATGGCAATGGGCGACCATGCGGAGTGGGGGCCTGCTCGTCACGTGATGAGCTGGAGCACTGGCTCGGCCGTGTGATCGTGCTGGACTCTGACGAAGCAATTTCAGGAACGTGGGGGCCGTATCTTCGCTGCGGCCCGCCGCCAGGGCAGAGCGCAAGTAGTGCTGCGCCACGCTGACCAGCTTCCCCGGAAAAGATGAGCAGCAACGGTAGCCTGCGCCGAAGGAAGCCGATTCACCCGTTTACAAGTTTGCGGACGCGCGCAGCCCACGAGGCGGTCTTGCTGCTGGCACCGTGCGAGACCATGTTTCGCTGTCCGCCATCATCCGGCGCGTTGGCTGAGTTCTTGGCTGCACTCTTGGCTGCAGGGTTGGACTGTTCCCAGGATGCTTCTCGCCGCCGGGCCATTGTCTGCGTGTCGCAGCTCAACTCGCGCCAGCTAACGAAGTGGGTGACCAGCTTTGGGGCCAGGCAGACTTCACGCGCTCATCGACGGCGTCTTCGCCATCGCCCTGACCCTGCTGGTCTTGGACCTCCCGAAGCCCGCCCACTCCGCGCAGCTCGTCCGTGATCTGCTTCGCGCCTGGCCTTCGTACGTGGCCTACCTGGTGTCGTTCATTACGATCGGCATCTTGTGGATCGAGCATCACGGCATGATGAGCGCCGTTCGCGGTATCAACCGGCGGTTCCTGGAGCGGACCCTGGCCTTTCTGCTGTTCATCTCCATCATCCCCTGGCCCACTGCGCTCGCCGCGGACTACGCCAACCAGTCTGTGTCCGAGGCACGGGCGACAGCGGTCCTGTACGCGGCCACGATGCTGATGATGGGCCTGACGTTTGCCTGGGGATGGCGCTATCTTGCGGCCCACCCGGAGTTGGTCGCCGAGCCCGCCCGCCCCGCATTCCCCGCTGGGGCGCGCCGGGCACTGCTAGGCGGCCTGGTCTACCTAATCGCGATCGCCGTGGCCTTCCTCAGCCCCACGGCATCGTTCGCGATCGACGCCATCGTGGCCGTCTACTTCGCCGCTTCCAGGAGCAGGGTCCCTGGTCTGATTGTCCGACCAGCGCCGGCAGATGACTCCGGCTAAATCTGGTCACACGCGGCACGGCCCTGTAATAGCAGACTGCTGGCGCCGGTCGTCCGCGCCGACGCTGGCGGGACAATCGAAGCCGCCTCGTCCGCGTCGCCGTACCGACCGTGGAAATAGACGACGGACGCCTTATCGACGCCGATCCCAAGTCGCGGGCCGGGACCCGCACGGTGCGAATCGAACCCGCATGACACCCCAGCATGGAAGGCATACCAATCTTGCCTGTTGAGGCCCCTGAGCTCGCAGCTTCGGTGTCCCTCCGTAGCCCCGATTGAGCCCTGTTTACCTTGGTTAATGGCCCAGCTCACGATGGGCGACTATCAGCGAATTCTTGAGAATCCAGATTGCTGGGATAAGCTCGGCTGGACGCTGGACGCTGGACGCTGGACGCTGGATCGTTGGTTGTTTTCTGCGCGCCCAAGGGAAATTTCTCAGGTTCGCAATAATCTCATGCACTTCAACAACGATCCGCTTCCGGACGACATGGTCTCCATGCTGCAAAACTTTCTTGACTTGCTCCACGAATATGGGAAATAAGGGCCGCGAGAGACGGTGTTTTAGCTGAAAGCGGGCGACGGGAATCGAACCCGCATGACCAGCTTGGAAGGCGTATCGCCTGCGGCTGTCGGCGTGCCTGAGCTGGCCGAACGGGTGTCCTTAGGTGTCCGTAGTTGACCGCTGTTGACCATGGCTAATGGCCCGTCAATGGCCCTGCGCTGGGTATCGCCGCGGTCCTCCTGGCCCGTGTTGTGCTCACTGCACGTTGCCCATCGTTGCTGAGCGGCCTGGCGCGTGACACCGAGCCGAGCCGCGATCTCGGCCCACGAGTACCCGGCCCAGCGGAGCCCTGCGACGGCGTGGCTGATCATCTCGTCCAGCTCGGTGGCGAGCCCGGTCATATCGGCCAGGGCGTCCGCGTCACCGGCGGCCACCGCCGCGCGTAGGTGCGCAGGATGCGGCGGATGGTGCAGCGTATGACCTACAAGTTAGATGATCGTTGGCCCCGATGCTGTGATCTGCCTGGCCGCAGGTGGGTGCAGTTGGCCTATTGTCCCTTGGTGACCGTGGCATGCCCCTGGTGGCTGGCCGATCGGGCACGTAGCGGGCACGTCATCTGCGGTCGCGCACTTGACCTCCACGGGCGAGGACGTCGGCGACGCCGCAGCGATCAGTATCGCCCAGATCGTGCTGCCGGGCGCATTGACCACTTCAGGGCTGAAGATTCGCAACTGATCAGCACACTCGGACACGCCCCACCGGCCTAAAGCGCACTATCAGCTTGGGAATCGGTACTGTCCGGGCCTGCATGTGGAGTGAACTGCGGCGCGGCTTAGCCGCGAGTGACCGTGAGAGACCCCTTTTTACCGGGGTTAATGGCACGCTAATGGGCGCGATGGCCTAGAGCTGACCTGGCCTGATCCTGCCTGCAGTCCGCAACTGCGAGCATATCGGGCAAATTTATGGCAGATTCCATTCAGAATGGCATCTCCTGTCATTCCGGTATTCCGGGACGTCTGGATATGAAATTCTGATCGGCGGTAATGCTGGTTAATTCGGCATGTCTCCTGGCCCCTGAGTGCTTATACTTGGCCCACCGAGGTTCAGACCCCGCCTCTCCCATGCGTGTGCCGAAAACGTCATAATGCTCAGGGCGGAGACAGGGCGTGTCAATTACCAATCCCACCTCAGGCCTCGTCGCGAGTCACGCCGAAATCATGCCGGACCCGAGGCCGCCAGACGTGCGCGGACCAGCCGGGCTGGTAATGAATGGGCAAACTGATCTGCCCGCCGGAGGCCTGGAGGAGTCCCTGACTCGTGTGGCGGCCTTGGCGGCAATGTCCCTTGGAGCGCCGCGCGCGTTCGTTATAGTCGCCGGTACCCGCTCACTCCCCACGATGAGATGCCCCTCAGGTTTCCGCGGCAATCCGAGCATGTTTGAGCAAACAAGGTGCGCGGATGTCGCTGGCTCGGGGGACAACCTGATCATTGACAACGCCCGGGTGGACAGGCACGCGAGCAGCAGCGACGTGCTGGGGTCGGCGAGCACGGTGGCATGGGCCGGAATCCCGGTCCATCACCAGGATGGTCATGTACTGGGGGTGCTCTGGGCAGCCGACCCGGCACCACGCCAGTGGAGCGCCAGCGACGTCACGCTCCTGGAGATCTTGGCAGAGATCGTGTCGAGCGAAGTTGCGCTGCGGACCGTGCTGGCCCACAACGCGAGACGAGCCGCCCTGGCCCAGACCCTGGAGGAGAGCCTGCTTCCGCCACGGCTGCCCAATATCCCAGGCCTAGAGGTGGCGACGCGTTACGCGGCTGGCGGAAAAGATACGAAGGCCCTCGGAGATCTCTGCGATGTGTTCCCCTCGCTGGGGAGGACATGGGGGATGGTGGTCGGCGACGTGTGCGGCAAAGGTCCCCTAGCCGCCAAGAACGCCGCCATGGCCCGCAACACCCTCCGGGCCATGGCCCGGAGACTGACACGGCCAGCCCTGATCCTGGCTGACCTCAACCAGGTGCTGCTGGACTGGCCTACCGATGACCCGCGCTTTCTGACCGCGATCTATACCTCGGTACGGCCCTTCCCCGGCGGGGCCATGGTCCGGATCAGTTCGGCGGGTCACCCACTGGCGCTGGTGCGCAGTGTAAACGGCTACGTGCACGAGTTCGGGAGACCAGGAACACTGCTCGGGGTGCTGTCCGATCCAGAACTGCATGACTCCCAGAAGATACTGCGGGCCGGGGACAGTCTGATCTTGTTCTCCGACGGTGTGACTGAGGCCCGCAGCGAAACCGATCGCCGCCTGTACGGCGATGAGCGGCTCCACCGTCTGGTCGCCGGACTAGGCGACCTGACGGCGGAGGCCATGGCGGAGGCCATCCAGCTCGCTGCCCTCACGTTCACCGGCGGGCGCCTCAGCGACGATATTGCCGCTCTCGTGATGAAGGTTCCCCTCACACCAGGCACCCCCAGCCTCCGGTAAACGGCCGTGCGCCGTGATGCTCACCAGGCCGGTCCGGAGTGGACTGCCCGGGTTCCTTGGAGGGTGACCTCTGGGAAGTTGGGGCTCCTGATATCCAGGAAACCGCATCCCGCTGAGCTGCGGGAACAGGCAGTGAACATGGTCTTCGAGTTGCGGGCGGAGGCTGGCAACGCGCCTGTAAGAGGCTGAAGCAGCGACGTCCGGTCGGTGGCGAGCAAGTCCACGGCTGACCGGCGCGCCGCGCTGAGTCGGCCCGGCAGGGCCGCACGCCCGGCGCGAAGCGCGACCGGCCGCTTGCAGGGCCCGGACGAAGGTGGCGTCGGCGTCGTCGGGATGGCGCAGGTCGAAGAATCGAGGCGCCCGCCAGCAACAGGGCCTCGGCCAGGGCAGTGGCGACGATGGTGTGGCTCACTCCGTCGGTTTCGCCGAGCAAGTGTGCGCCGAGGCGGGCGTGCTCGACGACGGGCGGGCGCAGGTGGGTGGGCAGCACGCTGGCGTAGAGGCGTCGGTAGGGGACGGTGATTGCCGCGTAGTCATTCGGAGACCTTCGCGTGGCTCCCAGCGTGGCTCCCGGCCGCATACGACACCGGGCACCGTGACGCCCTGGTCCTCGTCCCAACATCGGCCCGTCTCGGTTCATCCTCCTTGGGTGATTTGGCTGGTTGAGCCGGGCCGTAGTGTCGGGCAGGCCGGGGCGGCTGGGTCCTGGGTCATCGCCCTGATGGAGTGCGGTGATGGCTGGGATGCGGCGTTCAGGGAGCGGACCGTGGCTAAAGCAGACGCCGGGCACAAGTTCGATCACGTCGTGTCGGTGATGTTCGAGAACCGGTCCTTCGACAACCTGCTCGGCCGGTTGTACCAGCCGGGTGAGGTTCCCTCGTTCGAGGGCGTGATCGGCAAGGACCTGAGCAACCCGATCCCGGAGTGGGCCGAGCACGGCGCGGACCGCAAGGTCCTGCCCTACGGGGTCGCGGCGACCATGGACGCCCCGAATCCCGACTCCGGGGAGGAGTTCACGCACGTCAACACCCAGCTGTACGGCATCATCGACCCGCCCGGCAACCGGGGCATCATGTCTGAGCAGATGGCCGCCCCGTTCAACGCGCCTGCCGACCCGCACGCGGCGCCGACGATGGACGGGTTCGTCGCCGACTACATCAGCGCGTTCACCGCGGAGATGGGCCGTCAGCCCACCTACGAGGAGTACGCGCAGATCATGACCGGCTACACCCCCGGGCAAGTGCCGGTCCTGTCCACGATCGCCCGGGGCTTCGCCACCTTCGACCACTGGCACTGCGACGTGCCCTCGCAGACGTTCACGAACCGGTCCTTCTACCACGCGGCCACGGCGTCGGGGTTCGTCGTCAACGCCCCCTACAAGAACTTCCCCCTGAACAACGATGCCGAGACCATTTTCGAGCGGCTGGATGCCGCAGGCCTGCCGTGGCGGGTCTACGTTGACCCCGGGATGCGCATGTCGGCTACCGGGATGATCCACGCAGCCCGGCTGTCGGGGCACTTCGCCACCAACTTCTCCACCCTCGACGGCTTCTTCGGCGACGCCGAACGCGGCACCCTGCCCGCCTACTCATTCATCGAACCGTGCCTGATACACGCGCACAATGACTACCACCCTGCCGTTAATGCGGTGTTCGCGGGAGTGGAGGTCGACCCGCCGTCGTCGATCCTGGGCGGGGAGGAGCTGCTGGCCCGCATCTACACGGCCGTGCGCGCGTCCTCAACTGCCGGTGGCTCCAATTTCGCCAACACCTTGTTCCTGGTCGCGTTCGATGAACACGGCGGCACCTACGACCACGTGGTACCGCCCCGGGTCGATCCGCCCGGCCCGGCAGCCCCGCCTGGCCAGATGGGCTTCTGCTTCGACCGGGCAGGGATCCGCATCCCCACCCTGGCCGTGTCCGCATACATCGACCCCAGGACCGTCATCACCAGCGGGTACCGCAACACGTCCTTGATCCGGACCCTGCGGGAACGCTGGCCGCTCGGACCCCCGCTGACCGCCCGCGACGCGACCGCCCCCGACATCGCGACCGTCCTCACCCGCGCCACCCCCAGAGCGCAGGAAGACTGGCCCGAGGTCACGCCCAGGCCGGTGCCTCAGCTGCTAGGAACGCTGCTTCCCCTGGACAAGCGGCTCCCGCCGCTGGGCCAGTACCTGCTCGGCGTAGCCATCGCGCTGGACACCAAATACACCGGGCACGTACCCGACCTCGACCCCAGGACCGCGACCGGGCAGCAAGCCAACGACTACATGAACGACCGGACCGCCAGAATCTGGCCTGGCCTCGCCACCCACCCCTCCTGACCATAGACCGGCCTGCCGAGACCCCAGCGCGGCCAGCGGCTCGCATTGTTCACATGTTCCTGCTCCTCCCTCTAGGCGCCCTTTACGCGCTGGCCGCGACTGGGACACTGATATGCCGAGGAAGACGGCTCACGTCTGGCGCCGTAATGCTGCCGGTAAGCCCATCCGATCATCGGATCGGGCGCGGGTGCCCGGCGCGCCGCGCCGGGTCGGGCCCCCAGGGCCGCAGCCCGGTGCGGGCGCGGCCGGGCGCCGCGGAGCGCAGCGGTGCCGCCTTGATCAAATACGGCTCTATTCGGCAAAGCGCTGCGTCGTCGCGTTGGCCAAGGAGCGCTCGGCCTGCATGACGGCTTGGCCTCGCTGGCCCCCGGGGACGCTGCCGTAGGGTAGCTGCCGTGATTGGTGCGGTCGTCTTTGATGTTGGCGAGTGCTTGGTGGACGAGTCGCGCGAGTACGGGACGTGGGCTGACTGGCTGGGTGTGCCGCGTCATTCGTTCTCGGCGGTGTTCGGCGCGGTGATCGCGAAGGGCCTGGATTACCGAGAGACGTTCCAGGTGTTCCGGCCGGGGTTTGATCTGGATAAGGCGCGGCAGGAGCGGGCTGATGCGGGTCAGCCTGAGTGGTTCGGTGAGGACGGTCTATACCCGGACGTTCGGCCCGCGCTGGCGCAGCTCCGGGCCGATGGCCTGTGGGTCGGTGTTGCGGGGAATCAGACGATCCGCGCTGGGGGCATCCTGCGGGAGCTGGGACTGCCAGCGGACATGATTGCCACGTCGGATGACTGGGGTGTGTCTAAGCCGGACCCGGGATTCTTCCGGCAGATGCTCGAAGTGGCCCCGGGCGGCCCGGGCGAGATCTTGTATGTGGGTGACCGGCTGGACAATGACATTCGGCCCGCTGCTGGTCTCGGGCTGCGAACGGCGCTGATCCGGCGGGGGCCGTGGGGGATCATTCAGCAGGATGACCCGGATGCGGATCAGGTGCCGACGATGCGGATTGACTCGCTGGCCGAGCTGCCGGGCAGGATCGCGGCGTTTAACGCTGCAGGGTGCTGAGGGTGGCTTGCCAGCCGTAGAGCTGGTCATCGAGAGCCTGAACGCAGTCCTGTTCAGCCCAAGGCTGGAGGGCCTTGCGGACTCCGAGGACCCGGTGCATGCCGGTGGCGTACCAGGTGATGGCGAGCTGCCGGAGGGCCTGTTCGGCGTAGCCGCACGCGGCGTCGGGGTTGCGCTGAGCTGCTTCGACGGCGGCCAGGTCGCCGAGGATGACCGTGCGCTGCTTGTCATCGGCGCTCGTCGCGTTGGTGAGCGCGGCGGTCAGGGTCTCCTGGGCCTGGGCGAGGTGCCCGGCCTTGAGCTGGGTGTTGCCTTTGAAGGCGGCCAGACGCGCGGGGGAGAACCAGGTGAACCAGTCCGGTGAGGCATGCTCATTGCCTGCGGCCAGGACCGATTCGGCGCGCTCGATCAGGTGCAGGGCCTCGCGGGGGTGGCCGCTGATCGTCTCGCACTCGGCTTCGACGGCATCCAGCCACGCAAGGAATTCCGCGGAGGCGGGAGCGCGACCAATGCCGCGTCGTTAGACCTGGCGGCTGGTTGTCAACCGGTACCGGTCACCTTTTCGTCACGGACTAGCTCGTGTCCCTTGAACGTGGCGGAGCTCCTGTAGATCAAGGGATTGCGACATCACCTTTGATCTTGAACA
>Ga0302224_10000697_pt1 | contig 15843 bp, 10 predicted proteins | sample II_Palsa_E3_1_FD_193520 | JGI IMG/M metagenome (GOLD analysis project Ga0302224, IMG submission 193520) | Peat permafrost microbial communities from Stordalen Mire near Abisko, Sweden - II_Palsa_E3_1 | ecosystem: Environmental > Terrestrial > Soil > Palsa > Peat permafrost | place: Sweden... | reverse complement strand
CCTTCAATCTCTCGACGCGATCGCATCGGCCATCGCGCGCGTCGTCATCATCCATCCGAACACACGTGTCCTTCTCGCACTTGCCCAAGTGGGCGACGGGGAACCGAGGCTGGCGGGCCTTTTCCAAGAACTCGCGGACGGCTTTATTTCGCGCCTGGAGACTATTTTGACCCGTCTTGACGGGCGAGCGTCCGCGAACGCGTCAGCGCGTCTCATTCAGGCGCTGGTCGTGGGCCTTGCCGTTGTCGACCTGGCCACCGCGGGCTCGGGTGGCGTAGACAGGGTGACAGCCATCCTCAAAAGCGCATTGCATGCCACGGCGAGTGAGCCCGCGCCGTCTCAGTCAAAACGGATAGCGGCTCCCCCTCGCATCAAAAGAGAGAAAAAACGATGACGCTTCCCGTGCTGATCGTCGGAGCAGGGCCGGTGGGCCTGACACTGGCGTCCGAACTCCACCGCTACGGTGTTCCGTTCCGCATTGTCGACAAAGCGGCACAACGAACCGACAAGTCGAAGGCCCTCGTCCTGTGGAGCCGAACGCTGGAGCTCCTTGATCGCGGCATGGGCGCTTCGCGGTTTATCGCAGCGGGCTTTCGGGCAACCGGGGTAGCGTTCGCGGAGGGCGATAAGGTCGTGGCCCATGTGCCGTTTGATAAGGTTGCGAGTCCGTATAGCTACGGACTGATGATTCCTCAATCGGACACTGAGCGATTGTTGGAAGAATACTTAGAAGGACAGGGCGTCAAGGTTGAGCGCGCAACGGAGGCAACGGCCTTCGATTTCCGCACCGATGGCGTGACGTCCGAGTTGCGCGGCGCCGCTGGACAGATTGAAAAGGTCGACGCGCAATGGGTCGTCGGATGTGATGGTGCCCACAGCGTGGTCCGGCATGCGCTGAACGTCCCTTTCCAGGGAGCGACGAATCCTAGTGACTGGATGCTCGCGGACGTCCACATGACGGGGTATCCGCGTCCCGACAGCGATATGTCCATCTACTGGCATCGGGATGGTGTGCTGGTGATCCTTCCCATCACACCGGGACGCTACCGGATCATCGCGGATGTGCCAGCGTCGGGCGCCAAACATCCGGCCACGCTCACGCTTGAACAGATGCAAGCGATTGTCGACCGACGCGGCCCCACCGGTACACGTCTGTTTGATCCCGTTTGGTTGTCAGGTTTCAGGATCAACGCGCGCAAGGTACATGACTATCGCCATGGACGTGTCTTTCTTGCCGGGGATGCGGCGCATGTGCACAGCCCGGCCGGCGGCCAAGGCATGAATACCGGCATGCAAGACGTCTTCAATCTAGCCTGGAAACTTGCTTTGGTGATCCATGGCACCTGCCGGGAAGGTCTTCTCGACAGTTACAGTCCGGAGCGCTCCGTCGTGGGAGATAAAGTCCTCAAAAGCGCCAGTCGACTTACGAGCATCGGCACCCTGCGCAACCCGATCCTGCAAAGCCTTCGCAACCTCTTGGGCGGCGCTGTTCTTAACACTCACCGTGTCGGCCAAGCCATTGCGAAGACAATGACGGAAGTCGATATCAACTACCCCAACAGTCCATTGAATGGAGCGACGGCCAAGAGCGGACCACACCCGGGCGAACGCATGGCGCCCGTGCCCGGCGACATTCCGTTTGGGGCTGGCTCAAAACCGATGTTTACGCTGTGCGGTGTTCCCAGCGCTGATCTAACGGCTTTGGCAGAGCGCTTTCCCGACCTTGTCGATTCGACCGTACGGGCGCCGATCGATAACAACACAATCTCCCTGATTCGTCCGGATGGATACCTGGTCGTCTCGGCAGCCAATATTGCCGATGTCGCTGCAACGCTAGAGAAAATCCAGCTTCGCTCTTAATTTAAGCGAAGCTTTCTATGGATGGATTGCCTGTTCAGACACCAATGGTCTGACAGGCTTAGCAAGTTTGTTCGTAAGTCTGTCTCGGCCGACAAGCAAACCGACGAGTACCACGAACAAATTACCGGCTGAGCCCCTGACTATTGATTCAAGTGGACGGCTGCGCCGCCGCTTAACTCAAGCGTTAGGCAGGACATGACCTGCGAGCCCTTTAGAGAAAAAATGTAAGTGCGATTTCGATTGCGCCGCACTTCCGACGCTCCTCGTGAAGCCACCGAGTGTAGTCGGGTAGCCTCAGTGAATTGTGCACTGTCATTTCTTACAGTGGTTTTAGCGCCAGTGCTACTGCCTAATGCCAGCACCGGTGGTCATATGGAAGTGGCCAAGGATTCGGCAGGATTTGACCGGTATAGAATGATTTTTTAGCACCCAGCCGGTGGCACATCGGTTGGGTGCTTTTCTTCAATGCTTGATGGCGGCCATCGGTATCATCGGCAAACCTAATGCTTTTCGCGTTTGGTCATCAAGTTCAATCCACAGTGCCAACACAGGTTTGTTGTCAATCATCTGTGGCGGCCCAACTCGGTGTGCGTGCATACCAATGCTCCTCAGTATTCTCTCGACTCCGAGTGCTGTGAAAGTAATGAGTCGAGTTGCGCCTTGTGCGCTCGCTACTTGAACAACTGAAGCGAACAGGGCACAAAAGCGCCTTCTGGCCTCTTCTCTGGAGGGCACAGCTGTCTCGCTAGGCGCCATCGTTGAAAAGCGCGATAACTCCCAAGTGTCAGGCGCATGTGGTGCAGGTGCACCGTTCATCAGTCCCGGGAAAACCTCATCGAGCAAGTACGATTTCGTCGTCGGCAATAGGCGCGCACAGCCGCATACATTGCTGCTTGCATCGCGCGCCACGGTATAGAGCGTGTCAGACCGGTCGAATTGGTCACGTTCTAACCCATTTTCAGTGGGCAGTTGCCATTGCAGTGCTTGAATGAAGACCTGGTATCTGTAAATGGCGAGTGCTGTTTCTAGGCCGGGGGGAAGCTCACTCGAGGTTCCTGTTGCAACCGTTAACATGGGCCGTTAGTCCACAAGAGGGGGATAACGGCATTGGAGGAGATTCCCTAGATAGGAATAACTGGAAACTTATACAGTTGACTTTGGTTGGATTTCAAAGTTTTTTCGCAAGCAGCTCGATGGGGCGAACAAGTACTTTTTTGTTCTCAAAAGGACAGGATCTCCTTTATTTCGAACTAAGCGTGTGGTTCCCTGAAGTGTCCCCTGACTCCCAAGGCTCGCAAGCCAACCATGCTTGTAACAGTTTGTCAGTTGTCTCTTGGCCCAAGTCATATCGGGCCTTGTGCGTAACCAGCATCACGTTTGTATTTATGCCACCAGGCGCAACAGCGCGACGCCCGCAGGGAAGGCCGAACCAGGCCCAGCCAATGCTAACGCCCAATGTGGCATCAGTTCCCCATTCGCAGTAGCCTGCACAAGACGTTTCGATACCTTCAGAGCGAAGGTCCTCATTGAGAGTTCTGTCCTCCCAAGACTTTCGAATAGTAAACTCAAGCGCGGTAAAAGCTTCAAAGGTCATTCGGATATAGCCGTCCAAAGATATTTGAGCGACTTGAGATCTTGATGGGACTGATAGGCTCATGGTGCTTTCACGTCGATGCGGGTTTACACCGTAGCGGCAGTTCGTAGGACGGCAAACTGCTAGAAAGCACAGCTTTGCGGGAGCGGTTCAGAATGAAGGCTTGGCGTGAAGATTGCTTAGATAGACTGTCTTCACAGGCAGCATCATCTGATGGGATTTTAAAAGAACTCGCTTCCATCGTCGATCGTATGGGGTTCGAGTATTGCTCCTACGTACTGCGTGTCCCATTTCCCATTGCCAGTCCCTTGGTCACTTGGTCGAGTACCTATCCGGCAAGGTGGTTGGACCATTATTTCACTCATCATTATTTAGAAAGTGATCCTCTTATCCAGCAGGCTTCTCGTGAATTTGCTCCAGTGGTATGGGCGAGCAGCGAATCAGATGGACAGCCGGAGTTTTGGGAAGAGGCCAGGGCGCATGGCGTCCAACATGGATGGGCGCTCGCAACGCATGGCAAATTCATGACGACAGGAATGCTTTCTCTGGCACGTAGCCATGACAAAGTCAGTCCCTTAGAACTGTCGGACAAAGAGCCGCAGCTCGTATGGCTTTCCCACGTTATGCACGGTCTCATAAGCGCAATTGAAACGAAGGAAATTGGATCTGAAATCGATCATCAGCTGACTGAGCGCGAGATAGAGGTTTTGCGTTGGAGCGCAGTAGGAAAAACAGCGGATGAAATCGGGACGATCCTTGGTATCTCAGCGCGCACAGTCACTTTTCATATCACTAGTACCCTGACAAAGCTCAATGCGACGAATAAAACGCAAGCAGTGACCAAGGCCTTTTTGTTTAATATCCTTTGATAGTCGCTAAGCCCCGAAAAGATTAGTGAGAAAGGCGATAGCTTCGCTATCTAATGCTCGTTCAAGGCTGACGGGGGTGCCAAATCGAGTGCCCTGTCCAAGCAGATTTTCATCGAAGCAGTTGCCGCCATTCCTCGCGTGGACCGGGGCGCCCTCCTGTACCGGAGCATGTGTACCACCACTTTCTGCACCGGGGTGGTGGCAAATGTGGTTCGTCAACAATAATTTGTTCCATCGCCAGATTGTCGGTCTCGCCGAAGGCCTCGATCCGACAGCTGACCCTGCAACTAGCAGGCCGAGCGCAGGGCTGAGCAGCACGCTGTACATAGAGGTCGACGCCCCATTCATTGGCACGTCCGGCACCAAGGATTCTCGCGAAAAAATCGATGGCGGCGCCTAAAGAGGCTTCAGACTCATCGGCCTTATCGAGGTATAGCGCGTTAAAGCTCGGAGGCATACCGACAATGCGTCGCTCCGCGACAGCCGTCGAGCAACCCCGTTACGGCTAGAAGGAAGAGCCGATGCAGACGCTTGCTTTGTGGCGAGCGCGAGGTGCGATTGCACGGACGACGAGGGTCGCAGTCTCGGTCTGGGCATCGAGGATTTCGGCGGCGGTAGCGCCACACCATCAGTATGTCGATGTGCTTCGGTGATGGAGGCGGCGCAGTGTCGATCGCAGCGCTCGAAGTGCCGCGCACCAAATTGTGACGTTTATGCCCAGGACGACGAGCTGATCGATTGGATGAGAGCGAAAACCTCATCGGCGGCAAGATTAAGATCAACTTCTCTCACGCGCGACATGCGGAACACGAACTCGATCTCGATCCGGAGTTCGTCTAGACGCTACTAGTCTCTATGAACGTTTAGACCTGACGGTGGAATGTGTCTTGCTCTTGGCGGCTAAACGCCGTTCGGATTAACCGCAAACCGATTAGTTTGACGGACCTGCTGTAGCCGTAGTCGGCGCGTTAGTCGGTACAGCTGGCTGCGGCGGGGGTGGCAGAATGAGTTCGGTGTTAGCTTGCTGGGCCTCGAGGACGCGGATACGCTCTTTCACCGCGTCAAGCTGGATGCTGCTGGCGCGTAAATCATTGGAAAGTGCCACGGCTTGCTGTTGAGCTTGCTGCTGCTGCGCGGCGACCAACTGGGCCTGCTGCTGCTGGCGCGCAGCATCCTGCTGCAGGTTTTGTAGCCGCTTTTCGTTCATGGCGACCATCTGTTCTGCGTAGGCGTTGCCGGCCTTCAGACGGAGCGCATCGATATCCACTTCAGCCAGCTTTTCCGACCGCTGAGAAAATGCACTGTAAATGGATTCGGCGTTCCGCTCCGATTCGGTTTGGATCACCTGCCAGTAGACGTCTCCGTGAAACATTGCAACGTAATAGCTCAGCTTTTCCGGTTGAAAAAACAGCGTTGTGCCGTAGTCGCCGTTGATGGTTGTGCGCAGCTGGATCAACTGGTGGGTATCTATCAGCTGGTGCAAGTATGCCACCGTCCCGCCAGAGGCATTGTTCTGAGCCGGATTTGGCTGGACGTCCGAAGCATTTAAGGGATGAGTCTGGCTAGCGCAAGCAGAGGCACTGGTAAAAGTCAGTGCAATTAGCAACCTCGAATACCGTTGTACTTTCCTGCTGCCGATCATCGAATTTATCCCCTTGTGCAACTCACCTAAGTGACAAACAGCCATGGAACGAAGCTTCCGGTGACTTCTGGCTCAAACGCCACCTTTGGCTCAAACGTCCTTTCAACTTTGGCAGTCTCTAATGGTGCGGCGCTTTGGGTCAAGTAGCATTTTGGTATTTAAGGCCGCTATTGCACGAGCTGTCGGTCCGCGCTTGACGCGTACTGTAATGAATGACAGGTGCATTTATTTAATTAGATGCCTATGGTGCTTCGTTTGCAAAATTAAAATGAAGGTTGTTTTTTAAATTCATACCACGCAAATGGCAATTGTTGATATTTAAATCCGGCAAGAGATAAATATTGCCGAATTTGTGCATTCTTTTTCGAGGCATCAGGCTTCAATCGAATCGAAATCAAGCAATCAAATAAAACTCGTTTCGTTACTATGGAAAGCGAACTGGTCGAAATCTAAATGGGAGTCGATTCAAATTACGGCCAAACGGAGTAGGCACCATGACCACAGGAAAAACTAGCGCGCTACTCCCACAAGATCTCATCTCATTGAGCAAAGTCCTCAAGGTTTGTGGCTTGGAGACCGTAATTCTTGGTGCCCATCTACGACGTGCGGCGATCGATTCGGAAATCGTGGGGGAGTCGATCTTCTGCAATATAGAGACGGATTTTTCTTTCGAGGGTCGTTTCACCATTCCCGATGGCTGGTGCATGATCGGTTGTCTGCACTACACGGCCAAGGCCAGCGGATGCAGCGGCACACCAGTAAGTTCAGGTACCGCGTTTACGATTTTTCCCAAAAGCATCAGCGAGTTTATTTTTGGCGCAAGCAGCCGCGTTACGTTCATGCTCTTGCCGCTTCTGCGGCTGCAGCGAAAATTTGCGCAACTCGTGCACCCTGACGTGGAGATTCCCGCACGTCTGTTGGCCATGTTTAGCGTTGAAGGAGCACATCGAGGCACTTCACTCGCCGCACATTTTGAAATGCTTTACCAACATCTCACGCGCGATCAACGAGAGTTGAAATCCGACGCGTTGATCGAGAAAGAGATCGACACGCTGTTGGAAAACCACGTCATTGCCGCCCTCAGCGCAAAGGCAGTCGATAGGCCCCAATGTTCACGGGGTCGCCGTGCACATTATCAGATCGTGCAGCGCGCCGAGTGCTACATGCGTGAAAACATGCGGCGCGTGATCTATCTCGACGAGCTTTGCAATGCCGCAGGAGTCAGCGAGCGCGCCTTGCGCTACGCATTTGATGACCTGCTGGGCCTTTCGCCTAATCGCTATCTTTCCATGTTGAGGCTTTGTACGGCTTTCCGCGCTCTGTCTGTCGCGGAAGCCGGCCGGCGCTCCGTAAAATCAGTCGCGTTGAGTTGTGGCCTGTGGGATCTTTCGCGATTCGCCGATCACTATAGGCATATGTTCGGTGAGCTACCCCGCGATACATTGATGCGCGCACCTTCATATCGATAACCGCGCCCTCTAGTGCGCGTGAAGTGACTTACAACTGATTTTTAATATTGTAAATTTAAAGATTTGACAGAATTCGCGTTGATCCCATCCTCCGGCTGAGCTTTTCATTGGTATCGCGGTGGTAATGAATGTTGATGCTCATACTGATCGCATTTGCGAATTATCTATTTTCTAGCAGTCTTGCCGAATTCGTACATAGACCAGGTCAATTTTGCGCTTCGATGGAAGCCAAGTTCATGCATCGTGTCTCGCAAGAAAAGGCGTCACGAAATGCTGTTCTAGTTGCTTAGAGGCTATTCAGCCATCTGCATCGAATCATAATTGGGGGCAGCTATGAATCGTATTTATCGTCTGGTGTGGTGCCGTTCGCGCAAGGTCTTGGTCGTTGCTTCGGAACTGGCATTCTCAAAGCATGGCAACTGTTCAAGTAGCGCAAGCAGTGTTGATCGACGCTTGCTCGGATCCACAAGCAAGCTGTTGCTGGTTGCTCTTATCGGCACAGGTGGCGTGTTGTTCGCATCGGGTGCATCAGCCCAGTCCGTCGATGACACAAAGCTGAGTGATTTGCAGTCGCTGATCGCAAAATACGACACCAGCCACACCAGTACAGCCCCGACTCAGGTGGTCGTCTCCAGTAGGATTGCAGCCAGCAACAGTTCTGTCTCAAACACAGCCCCAGTTGCCACTGCACTGCCAACCGCGGTGAAACATGCTGCTGTTGTCCAGTCCAGAATTGCGTTAGTGGCCACTCGTGAGGCCCACAATGTCGCGGCTACTCACGCACTGGCGGATATTTCGTCGACCGTGGCAAGTCGGACACCAGTCGTCTTAGCCAAAGCATCAATTGCATCACAGCAGCAATTGCAGTCGGCCAGCGTGCCCCCATCAGCGAGCCCGAACAGTTCGCAGAGCTCTGCTTTTCAGGCAGCTGACACGGCTGATCGAAAGCTCACTCAGGTTGCAGGCGCTCAATTAGCGCAGCAGGAGAGCACTACAAAAACCCAAGATAGTTCGAGTGACGTGCAGGCTACTGACGTTGCCGCACAGATTCCGGCTATCAAGCGGCCAGAGCAGCCGGTCGCGTCAACGCTACCAACAACGGGCACCTCGACACCGGTACCGAAAGCGGCCATCGCAGCAAATGTAGTTGCGGATGCGACGTTGAAGAGCAGCTTGTCAGGACCGATTACTTCGACGAGTGAGGTTGCGGATCGTCGCCTCAAGCACCCTACTGATGCAAATGATGTGGGGCAAACAGCATCCACGGCTGCTTTTGATGATACCGATACATCAGAAGTTGCCGCTGCTAACCCATCTCCGACCGGCGTGTCTCCCTTGGCATTCACGCCGCTCAGTTCGGTTGCAACGAGCACGTCACTGTCGTCGTTTGATGCTCCAGTTTCGCAATTGGGACCGGTGACTGCGGCCGTGCCAGTGTTTCCAACGCCAAGTAGTTTGCCTACTGGCCTTGTCGTTGGTAATGGCGGTCTCGTGGGAGCGGCGAGCCAACTGCTGGGCACCACGACTAATAGTCTTTTCTCCAGCGGCAACGGCTATGTGAGCAACGGTTCTCTGCAAGTTATCAACTCCAATTACAGCCAGGCCTATTCTGTTGTTAGTGTCCTGGGCATTCCTCTCCTGACGCTTAATCCTGTTGGCACCCTTCTGACATCGACCACTGGCACGCTGGTAGGCGGTACGGGTGAGAATTCACATCTCACCCTGCTGGGTGGCGTGACATCCAACAGCTATATTTACAACATCAACAACGGCAACCCCAGTGGAGTGCTCGGTCTCCTCTTACCGAATCAGGCACCGGCGTTTGCTTCAAGCTGTCTGAATGCGCTGGTGGTTCAGGTGGCTTGCTACGGCATCAATGCGGCTCAGGATTATCAGGTGCTGGTCGGGGACGGTGCCACCGCGAACGGTTCGAAAGAGGTCGTGATTGGCACTAATGCCAGCCATACCTTGCCGTTGGTGAATGCCAATACGGCATTCCCGGGGGCTGGCGTCAACAGTGCCACGGATCCTAGCGGTGTGCCGACGGCCGATTACGAGGCGCGCCTCGGGCACTCGGTCGTGATTGGCGATTCGGCCTCGGGCACCGCAAATGCACAAACGATACTGGGCGCAGAGGCGACATCGGATGTAGCCAATAGTGTCGCGCTCGGCTACCAGTCCATAGCCAATCGCGGAGCGCTGGCGAACTACATGGCTTATGGGCTTACCGCTGTGCAGAATTCGGCTGGTGAAGTTTCGATTGGTTCGCCTGGCCAAGAGCGTCAGATCACCAATGTGGCGGCCGGCAGTGCGTTAACCGACGCCGTCAATGTGGCCCAGTTGGAAGGTGTTGTCGCTGCTGACACGAGCGATTCGGTGCAATACGACAATGCAACGCATACCAGCATTACGCTGGCCGGCGTGACCAGCACGGACGGTGGCCTGACCAATGGGACGACACTGACCAACCTCCATCAGGGCAACCTGAGTGCGACCAGTACGGATGCGGTCAATGGCGCGCAGCTGTTTGCCACCAACAATACCGTCAGCAACATCTACGACACCACGAGCAAGTATTTTCAGGCCAACAGCACCGGTGCTGGCAGCGTCGCGGCGGGTACCGATTCGATCGCCGCCGGTCCGCAGTCCGTGGCAACGGGCAACGCATCGGTTGCTGTGGGTAGCGGATCGGCAACGGGTGATGTCAACGCAGTGGCGATTGGTACAGGCGCCAATGCCAGCTTCGCCAATAGCGTCGCGCTGGGTGCCGGCTCGGTCACCACCGTGGGCGCACTAACCAATTATGCCGCCTACGGTCTTACGGCACCGCAGACTTCCTTGGGTGAAGTCAACGTTGGCGATCGTCAGATTACTGGAATCGCTGCAGGTAGCGCGGGGACCGATGCCGTCAATGTCAATCAGCTGGCCTCAGTGGGCGATCAGGTTTCGACGCTCAACAAATTGGCTGTCCAGTACGACGCCGATGTCTCAGGCAATCCCACCAACACCGTTACGCTGTCGGGCAACGGTAGCGGTGCGCCCGTGACCGTCACCAACGTTGCACCCGGTGCTCTCAACGCAACCAGTGCCGATGCTGTCAACGGGTCTCAGCTGAATGCCACCAACAATACCGTCAGCAACATCTACGACACCACGAGCAAGTATTTCCAGGCCAACAGCACAGGGATAGGCAGCTCTGCCGTGGGTACCGACGCGATCGCGGCGGGGCCGCTGTCCGTGGCAACAGGAAATGCGTCAATCGCTTTGGGCAGCGGTGCGGCCGCGGGGAGCGATAACTCTGTCGCGATCGGTACCGGTGCCAACGCCAGTTTCGTCAACAGCGTTGCGATCGGCAACGGATCGGTCACCAGCGTCGGCGCGCTGACCAACTACACAGCTTATGCTCTGAGCGCACCTCAGACTTCCGCTGGCGAAGTCTCGATAGGATCTCCCGGCGCCGAACGCCAGTTAACCAACGTGGCCGCTGGCAGCGCAGCTACGGATGCGGTAAACGTCGAGCAGTTGCAGGGCGTGGCGGCAGACGCTGCCAATTCTGTGCAGTACGACGATGTCACCAAGAGTAGCGTGACACTTGCAGGTCCAGTCAGCGCGGATGGTGGCGTGACCGGTGGAACCACGTTAACCAACCTGCATCAGGGTAACCTCAGTGCGACGAGCACCGACGCCGTCAATGGCGCCCAGCTGTTTGCTACGAACAGCCTCATCAACAATATCTACGGGAGCAGCAGCAAGTATTTCCAGGTCAACAGCATTGGAACAGGAAGTGATGCTGTTGGCACCGATGCGATTGCAGCGGGGCCCACGTCGGTAGCAACGGGTGCCTCATCCATTGCGGTGGGCAGCGGCACACAATCGAGCGGCGACAATTCCATTGCGCTCGGTACGGGGGCGAACGCCAGCTTCGCCAACAGTGTTGCGATCGGTAACGGCTCGCTTACCACGGTCGGTGCGCTCACCAATTACACCGCTTACGGTCTCAGCACGCCTCAGAATTCGGTTGGGGAGGTGTCGATAGGATCCCCAGGTGCAGAGCGTCAGCTAACCAACGTGGCGGCTGGCAGTGCGGCAACTGATGCCGTGAACGTTGAGCAGTTGCAGGGTGTGACATCGGTCGCAGCGAATTCGGTGCAGTACGACAACGCCACCAGGACGAGCGTGACACTTGCGGGTGTGGTGAGCACGGATGGCGGACTGACCAACGGAACCACCTTGACCAATCTCCATCAAGGGATGGTGAGTTCGACAAGCACCGATGCCGTAAACGGGGCACAGCTGTGGAACTGGACGTTGAATCCCGGCAATCAATACAGCAATACCAGCCTTTACAACGACATCAACAATTCAGCTGGGAGCAAGTATTACGCCGTCGACTCCACACTGGCTGCATCTCAAGCCACGGGCACCAATGCAATAGCAGCCGGTCCGACTGCCCTGGCATCCGGTTCGGACGCGCTTGCGGTTGGCAACAACAGTGTGGCTTCGACAGACAGCAGCATTGCCATCGGCAGTGGTGCCAATGCCAGCTTTGCGAACAGCATCGCGCTGGGTGCCGGATCTGCAACCGTCGTGGGCGCACTTGCCAACTACACCGCCTATGGTCTCTCGGCACCCCAAACATCAGCTGGCGAGTTGAACGTGGGCAATCGTCAGATCACCGGTGTCGCGGCGGGCTCCGCTCCGGATGATGCAGTGAACCTGGCGCAGCTGGAGGCAGTATCGACGACTGGTGGCGGTATGAGTAATCTTGCCGTGCTCTACGATGCCGACGCTTCCGGCAATCCAACGAATACGATTACCCTTACTGGCAATGGAAGTGGTGCGCCTGTCGGTGTTACGAATGTCGCCGCAGGCGCTGAAACGGCGACCAGTACGGATGCTGTGAATGGCTCACAGCTGTGGAACTGGACTCAGAACGCCAGCAACATGTACAGCAATTACAGCCTCTACAACGACATCAATAGTCTCACGCAGGGCAGCGGCGCAAACAGCAAATACGTGCAGGTGAACTCTACGCTTGGCGGCGCAACGGCCGGTGGCACGAACAGTGTTGCGATCGGCCCAGTGGCTAGCGCCAGTGGAACCAATAGCGTGGCGGTGGGTAACGGTGCATCAGCTGCTGCAGACAATTCCGTGGCGCTGGGCGCAGGGTCTCTTGCCAACAGGGACAATACGGTTTCTGTGGGTACTGCGGGAGGCGAGCGGCAAATCACCAACGTTGCTGCAGGGACGTCAGATACCGATGCGGCGAACGTGGGGCAGTTGAATACGGGCGTGCAACAGGCGGAAAACTGGGCGAACAGCTACACCGATCAGCGTGTTGGTGCGCTCAGCAATGAAATTCAGCAGGTAGGCAATCGGGCCAACGCAGGCGTCGCAGCAGCCATGGCGATGGCCGGCTTGCCGCAAGCCTATGAGCCTGGAAAGAGCATGGCTGCCGTGGCGGCAGGTACGTTCCGAAGCGAGTCCAGCTTAGCCATTGGTGTTTCAACTATCTCCGAAGGCGGCCGCTGGGTCTACAAGATGACCGGCTCTGTCGATACCCGCGGAGACGGTGGTGTTTCGGTTGGCGCAGGTATGCAGTGGTGAGGCCGGGCAGTAGAAAGCTGACTCTTATCGACAGGTAAAGGGAGCGCATCATGCTTTTGTTCACACCGCACGGTCTGCGATTTCTGCCAGTAACTTTTGCAGGGCTGCTGATGATCGCAGGATGCAGCACTGTGCCTAAACATGCTGCCACAGACAACGGCGTGGTGAAGGAAATAACTTTCCCTGATCCATCCAAGGCCGTCAGGCCGGAAGGAACCTTCGTCAATCTGGAGAACCTTGAAAAAGTTGAGCCTGGCATGACCAAGGACCAGCTTTATGATTTGCTCGGCGCACCGCATTTCAACGAGGGCGTGGTTGGCGTGAAAAAGTGGAACTATATTTTCGATTTCCGAAAAGCGAGCGGCATCGCTGAATATTCCAGCTGCCAGTACCAGGTTGTTTTCGATAAGGATCATCGGGCTCAAGCTATCTATTGGAAACCAGAAGCCTGCAAATCCGAACTCGACAGGCCACCACCTGCAACGGTGGCAAACGTCGCAGCTCCGTTACCGTTGCCTCAGGAGCCAATCCGTCTGTCGGAAGATGCGCTGTTTGCATTCAATCGTTCGGATTTGACCGAGGATGGCCGGCAAAATCTTGGGCAGTTCCTGCAGAGGATTCAGCAGGCGAGTCAAGTCGAGAATATTTCCATCCTGGGGTATAGCGATCGCATCGGCAGTGATAGCTACAATCTGTCTCTTTCTCAGCGTCGCGCCGATTCGGTGCAGCGGTATCTTGTTGAGGGTGGCATACCGACGGCAGCAATGAGCAGTGCCGGGCGAGGAAACGCCGATCCGGTCGTCAAGTGTTCTAACGTCAGCCGCGACGCCTTGATCAAATGCCTTTCTCCCAATCGTCGAGTTGAGCTATCGGGTATCGCACACCGCTGATTTGTTCGGTCTGCTCACCACAAATAACAGTTAATTGCTTTAAAATTCGATCGAATCGATCCCTGGCATCGATTCAATTTGTCATGCTTTGAGTAGTGTTTAAAAATTGGTTGATCGGGTAGCAACGTGGTAATTGTTGATTGCGATCGAGATAAAACGATCCTCGCCTCCAGCTGCGTGCTGCAAGCCGACGGTTAAAGAATGGGCTTCGTCAAAGGATGCAGCTTGAGAAACGCCTTATCGATATGTGCGCTCAGCTGCTGTCCTACGAACGGCTTGCGAATAAATGCATAAGTGTCACGCATACCAGCTATCTCTGAACGCGCGTCTGAGGAGATGATGACGACTGCTATTGCCGGATGAGATAACACCGCGACGTCAGCGACGTCGACGCCGGTCATTTGCCCAGGTAGGAGAAAGTCACACAGCAGCAAATCGATTCGGGGTACTGCATTGATCCAAATGGCTGCGGAGAAAAAGTTGTCTGCTGAAATAACGTCTACGTTCGGCCGCCGCTCGACCAGCTGCTCCAGCGACTCTCTTACCGAATGATCTTCAACGATCAGAATAACCAGATTCTCAACATTCAAAGTTGCTCCGCGGGCGGCGTGGAGACCACCGCAGTCGACACTAGCCTCTATTCGAGTGGATGTCGTTATTTATAACGCAGTCATTGGGCGGTGGCACTGCCGGCGCGGAGGTTTTTGGCGAGTTTCTGCACCGGCAGCACGCCGCCACGGTCCATTGGGTGGCCAACCCGCTGTCGCTGGGGCGTGGCGTCGCCTATGCGACTTGCGATGATCGGCACCTGCTCAATGTGGGGGCGGCCAGCATGGGTTGTTCCAATCTCGCAACGTCTTAGGCTGAGAAGTGGATGGTCGAGTGCGATGGGCAGAAGTAAGGCGCAACGTTCGCTCGAACTTCTGAGCTTAGATGAATCGTTGGGTAGGGACGTCCGCCACCCAAGACGGATATTCGCGTGAGCAAACGTAGGCTCGTCGAGCCATGCCAGTTGAGGCTTAGCTTCTACTCGGTTTCAATGCGCTCACTCCTAATACCCGCAATCAAAATATCGATAAGTCGATACGCACGCGAAACCCATTCGGTTTGGTCTTGGTTTTGGAAAATCCGAACACGGCATAGAGCAGATCGAGCGCGAGAACATCGCTATGAATGTCGCCGTTTTCGATAACGCGAGCGACCAATTGATTGGCGGACTCGATGATTTGCGTTGACGAGTATTCAAACAGCGCGGTGCTAAAGCCCGCACACCTAGAAACCGATAGGGAGAATTAGAAAAATCGAGTTGAGAGGGTGAGTAGCCATTCGAGTCGATTGGCCAAAGAGCTGGGGGCAAAACTTACCTGCAACGAAACCACGCGTCTGTGGAAAGGTGAGCGGGCTGGATATCTATAGTGGAAGTGCCGTCACTTTTCGGCTGTTAGATCTCAAAAATCTGGCGATGAAACAGGCTACAAATGGTTGTCGTCCAATACCGAGACCGCTTCTACGAGTGCGTATAGTGCTTACGCAATTCGTCCGGCAAAGTCGAGTCCGGCATAGTTGGAATTTAGATTACCAACTATGGAGTTCTGTCCATGGGTGGACAGAACTCTATAGTCGGTGCCATTGATGTGCCCATAGTTGGTAACTAGGTTGCGTGCCTCGCAACAACTATGGCGTCAAAACGGAGGCATAGCTGGTGCGCTTCTATGGCAATCAGTGAGTTAGAAAAATGCCATTCATGCGGAAAAGCCAAATTTATCGGCATAGTCTGTACACAACGTTTAGATGTGCAGCACCGCTTAGGCTGGCGTATTCGAGCATCAAGTTTTCGGGGGACGTCGTCGCCAAACGATAGACAAAAAGAAACCCCGCTTGGGACGGGGCTTTAATTGGAGAGCGCACGGCA
>Ga0302224_10000695_pt1 | contig 15915 bp, 12 predicted proteins | sample II_Palsa_E3_1_FD_193520 | JGI IMG/M metagenome (GOLD analysis project Ga0302224, IMG submission 193520) | Peat permafrost microbial communities from Stordalen Mire near Abisko, Sweden - II_Palsa_E3_1 | ecosystem: Environmental > Terrestrial > Soil > Palsa > Peat permafrost | place: Sweden... | reverse complement strand
AAGCAAAACGTTTTGACACGCCGGACGCCTATTTGCAGCATTTGGAGAAGCAAGGGGTCATAAAAATAGAGTGTGATTAAAAAGTGTGATTCATGGAACGTTTGTGTAAATTTGTGTAAATCAAAACTGTAACAATGAACACAAATGTGGTCGCCGACACAAATCGACTTAAAAAGAAACAAGCTATTGCCTTTAGAAGGTTAATGACCGGGAAGGCACCCTCTATTAAAATGAGGGAATATGTTGGGTTAAACTATTTGGAGTTAAAAGAATGGATTAGTTCTCAAATGTTGCGAAGTATGAATTGGAATAATTACGGGCAGCTTTGGGTGATATGTCATATTGTATCGTTATCTTTTTTTGACTTATCTAAAGACGAAGATTGTAAACTGGCTTGGAATTATAGGAACTTATTGCCAGTATTAGTAGAAGATGTTCATGCATTTGAGTGCCAAACTTCATTTTCTCTCAGGTACTTGCGAAGTTTGGATAAAGGCTTTGTAACAGATCGGCTTATTGACATACTTTCAGAGTATCAAAAAGAGTTGGAAGAACGCTATAAATCCTACCCAGAATGAGAAAAACAACTTGTTCAAAGTGCGGTGGACCTATGGAAGAAAGTAGGGTTGGCAAGTACGGTTATTGCAAGAAGTGTCATGCCAAAAACATGAGGGATAATCGACCAAAGTGGACGCCGGTATACTTTGAAGAAAAGCAAAAGATGAGGGCAAGAAGCCGTTCCAGAGATTATGTTAATAAAGGGTATATTGTTAAAGAAAGATGTGTTTTATGCGGGAAAAAAGATACTGAAGTACATCATAGAGATTACGCAGATCCATTAAACGTACTATGGGTTTGCAAAGATTGTCATGCAGCAATTCATAAAGCGCATGAATTAATTAAAATAGTGAACAGCAAACCTGCTGCCCCTATTATAAAGGGAATAAAACGTAGAAAAAGAAAATCAGATGGCATGCCGAGTGATATACAAAGGTAAATCGTATGATAAGGCGGAAATAGAAGACCACCTGGACGATCTATTGAAGGGGGCACCCAAAGCTGCGCCCGTCGATCACGAAGCTGACAAGAATGCTGCTGCTCACTTACAAGGCAGCTATGACCGTCTGATTGCTGGCGGTGCCGACCCTAATGATTCCGAGATGCAGGCCCTAAAGGCACGCATTGATAGACTGTCATCAACACCTACAGATAATGCCCAGAATGTCGAAAAAGTCGAAGGCGTACAACGCCAAGAAGGCGGCGGACGGGGGGAAGGCCCCGATGGCACCGAAAGCCAAGAAAGCGATGAAGAAAAAGAAGAAGTAGAAGGGGAACCCAAGCCGGAACCCGCAGCCTCCGGTTTGGGCCTCAGTCGTGATGTAGCCGAAATCCGGGCCAACCACGAAAGGTCCATCGACCGCTTGGAAAAGAAAGGGGAGCGGATGTCCGAAGCCAACAAGGGGCAGGCAAAACGTTTCAAGGATCGAATCGGGGTCATCGACAAGTACGGGATGACCAGCGAAGACCTGGTTTCCCAGTTGAAGGATGCCGGGAAGCTAAAGCAGACCCCGGAAGGCTATCAGTTGACGCTGCCGGATGGGTCGGTAAAAGATTTTGCCGACAAAGACGCCCTGCATCAGTATTTGCTCGGGAAGGACGTGAATGCCAATGATATTCTGCCACCAAAACCGCCGGAATCTGAGGGAGCCAAAAAGCCCAGTCAGCCAGAGCGTCCTACGGTTGGAATAACAAATGCTGCCGTCAATGAATCTCGCTTGAACCGGGGCCTCCGGCCTGTGGTGAAAGAAGCTAGGAAACGTTTCAAGGATAGCTGGAACCGAGCCATCGAAAGGGTTATGACCGGAGCTGATCCGCGGAGTTATGTAGCTTTTCTGCATGGACAAAAAGACCTTACTAGTCAAGCCTTCTCAGATGTAGACAATGCCGTAGTACTCATGGATCGAATCGACTTGACAAACCAAAAAATAGATGCGCTTAACCGGTATGAACTAGCTCAAAAAACAGGCAATGATAATGTGGAAGCCTTGGCGTGGCAGCACATGGCCGATATCGAACAAAAGTTGCAGCAGAACGATGAGGTGGCCGATAAAATGGGGACGGCTATCGGTCGTTCGCTGTCTTCTCGTCGATTGCTGGCAAATCTCGACTACACATTGGCGTCAATGAAGAAAGACATCGCTAAATATTATCCTAAACAAGATGTACCTCCTGAAGTAGTTGAAAAACTGAAGGTGATCGAAAAGGAACATGCTGACGCGCTTAAAAAAATTGCAGAGTACGAAGAAAAATTCAAACAGCAACAGGCCGAGGCATCGTTCAAAAAAAGTGTCAAGAAGCCGGATACCGCGACAGGTGAACGAAATAAAAAAGCGACTGCCGGACTGAGGGATTTGGCCAACAAGATAAGGGCTTCCGAAACACTGGCCAACCTGGGCTTCACGACTGCCAAAGGAGCGGAAGGTGCTCAGACAGCAGGCATGTCGGTGGATCTTAGAGAAGCGATTGCCAAAGGAGTAGAGCACGTTGCCGACTTAATGGATAAGGGGATTGAGATAGCTAAAGCCATTGGTGAGGCTATTAAGGAACACGTCAAGGAAGGCATGTCGGAAGATGAGTTCAAAGCCGGCGTTGCCAAGGTGCTCATTGAAAACGGTATCCCAGAGAAAGAAATCAATGCGCCTTCTGTCAAAGATCGGCTGGCCGAAAAAATAAAAACTCTCGCCACTAACGCGAAAGCAGAAAGTCTAACCAAAGAAATGATTACTCCGGTCCGTCAGTTGATCAATCAATACGCGAAAGAAGGAGAAGGTGATTTTGGCAAAGCACTCGATCAGGCTTTCGAAAGCATCAAAGGAGCCTTTACTGATTTGACCAAAGACAATTTACGGGATGCGTATGCTGGGTATGGTGATGTGCGACTGGAAAACGAAAGTCAATTGAGAAAACAGATCGCTGACTGGAAGAAAGAAGCCACCACGCTTTCTCAGTTGAAGGATGTGATGGAAGGCAAGACCCCGCAAAAGGCATTTCAGTTTAAGAAAACTGGAACCGTCTCCGAAAAAGTAAAGCAGCTTCGAAATGACTTGCAGGAGAAGATGAAGGCTGCTGGCATCTCCTGGACCAATGCGCCGAATACACCTGCTGAAAAAAATCAGCGGGCATTGCAGTCTTTGAAGACCCGTCTCCAAAATGAGATTAACCTGCTCACGCAGCACATTGAGAGCAAGACGCCGTTACCCGAAAAAGGAAGAACCGAGTTGGATGATGAGGCCAAGCAGTTGACCGAAAGAAGGGACAACCTGAAGGTAGCGTTGGCGGAGATTACTGGCGATTCAGGAAAGAAGGAACTGACAGATGAACAGCGCATCGAAAGAGCCAGTTCTGCATTGGACAAACAAATTGCGGGCCTCAACGAAGATATTGCTGGCATCAAAAAAGGCCCGACTACTTCTAAGGAAGCCAAAGCACCAGTGGATAGTTTTGAACTTCAAATGAAAAGAGCCCAGCGCGATGCCCTTCGTGAGTTGAAAAGAAAGCTGACCGTGGATACCAGTAAGACCTCATCTGAGGTAGCGATTGCGTTGGAAAAGTACAAGGACCATTTACGCAATAAGATCATGGATTATGCGCAGCGAATTGACGACAAGGATTTTGAAGTTAAAGACAAACCGTTGTTGCAGAACGATGCAGAAGCGAAAAAGTTGGAACTGGAATTGAAACGGGCCGAGACCGCCTTCAAGCAGGAAAAAGTGGCTGCGGAAAAAGCCAATCGTCCGGCGCTTAGAAAAATACTGGATAAGATAAATGCCTGGAAGCGATTTAGTGTTTTGACCGGCCTCCCAACGATGGGTAAATTGGGGTTGGCAGTTACCTATAGGACCGTTTTTAATCCCATAGAAGAATTGACTGGAACTGTTTTGCATGTTATTCCCGGTATCAGGCAGGTATCCATGCAGGCTCCAAGAGAAGGCGGTGTGATAAATTTCAAGGCCGAAGGATCTGCTTTGCAGCAATGGGCAAAAGCCGAAACATACAAGGATGCAATGGCAGTATTGAAGGATGGGCAAAGTGCCTTGGATCATATGTTTGGCAAGTATGTAACGCAACCGCCAGAAGCAATAGAATTTATGGGACGTGTTCACGCAGCGATGAAAAATTTCGCCAAGCGAGCTGAGTTTGCGCGTTCGTATGAAAAGAGAATGCAGTTTGCGATAGATCATGGAGCTGATGCTTCCGATGACTTGACCCAACTAACAGCAATGTCACAGGCTTATATTGATGCCAACCGAAACATTTTCATGCAAGATAACTGGTTGGTGAATCAATACAACAAAGCTATTCGGTTTGGAGAGGAAAGTGAAAACAAAGGCGCTAATGTCGCTGCTGCTGTAGCCCGATTTTTAATCCCCATTGTAAAAATACCTACCAATTTTATTGCAGAATCAATGAATTATTCTTTCGGCTCATTGAGAACACTTGAAGTGATAGGTCGGGCGATAACTGGCCACTTAAACGATATGACCCCAGAGCAAGCGGATAGCCTGATGCGTAGTTTGAAAAAAGGAACCATTGGTGCAGCTATGATGTCTCTTGGATTCTTTGCGCCTGGACTTGCTGGAGGGTATTATCAGCGCGGAGTAAAGAAAGATGAGGACGAGGCAGGATGGGATGAATTGATGATAGGCGGTGTTAGAATACCTACTTGGGCTACTCACTTTCCATTGTTCGAAGCCATTCAGTTAGGAGCTACTATGCGTCAAGTAATGGATCGAGACATCGATAAAGATAAGACTAGTGAGCAAGCATTATCTGATGGTATTATAAAATCCGCTCGCGGAATGATTGATGAAATACCATTGTTTAGAACGCCGGAAGAAATAACCGAAGGCGTTGAATCAGGAGACTTTTTAAACAAGATTGTTTATCCTGAAATGCGCAGTATGATTCCGATAGGAGTACAGGAAATATCTGCATGGACCGATACGGATCAGGATAGTAAAACAGTTAAAAGAAAACCAGAAGACTTTCTTGAAAACATGGAATATGGCCTGCCATCATTGAGACAAAATGTACCTGAAAAATAAAAAGTTATGGATATTAAACAACTTGCATTTATCGCATTTCACATAGCTCTTATTTTATTGTGCTATTGGGTGTCACGTTTTTCGATGTTGTCATCTAATAAGCCTTACATAAAATGGCATCAAAAGCTAATGCCTTATTTGAGATGTGTGGTGGGTGCTTTTTGGGTAGCCGTTATTTTTTCTGGCGGGAATACTGACTATTTTTATACAAGATTCGTTGAATGTCTAATTCCTGCTTTTGTAGGAATTTACTCAGCCAAAGGGAAAGAAGGAACAAAGTATAAAAAGCACATGGATAGTTTTGGTAACATGCACTAAAATAAATAGGCAATTATATACTTATCTAACCAAAAATGTTAAGAGCCTACAAATATCAACTTTTTCCAAATAAAAGTCAGTTAGCAATGATTGAAAAGACGCTAGGTGTTTGCAGGCTTAAAATTAAACTATAACGAAAATGAGTTGGCGACAAAAAGCGAAGGCTGAAAACAAATGCGTTAACTGCGGAGTACCAAAGACTAGGACAGGAGTGCATTGTGCCGATTGCGCAAAAAATCATAGGGAAAGGGCCAAAAAATACATCAAAGAGGTCAGGCGGGGCGTTTTGAGCGGCAAATGCCATTACTGCGGGAAGACCAGCGAAAAAAGGCAATGCCCAGAATGCAAGTCGAAGCTCAGCCAATACCAAAAGGGTAGAAGACTTGTTTTCAAGGAACAAGGTACATGCACTTCCTGCGGAGACCCCCGCGTGGAAGAATCTTCTTCTTGTCTGCGGCATTATATGGAAGGTCAATCCGGGAGTGCATTTGGGACAACCAAGAGATGGAAAGAAATACTGGCATCGTTTGAAAGCCAAAACGGAATTTGTTATTATTCCGGCATTAAATTGATTATCGGTAAAAATGCCTCCTTAGATCACAAAATTCCAAAGTCAAAGCACGGGATCGAGGACGGCGTATATGATGCCGGGAACCTTGTTTGGTGCGACAAAATGGTCAATATAATGAAAAACTCAATGACCGATGATGAGTTTATTGCAATGTGTAAAAAGATAACAGATTATTGTCAATCAGAGCCTGCAGAGCCGCGCCGGTTACGGCGGACGAAGAAGCAGGAATTATTAGGTTTAATAACTATATAAATACCATATTATGTATACAATATTAAAATCTTCTCCGGTTATGCGTTATGCCACTGCCGGGGATTATCAGGAAATAAATGGCGGCATACAGATTGAGGTTTTCGATCAAGGAAATGAGGACAAGAACTTTCTCATAGCCATCCACGAATTGGTGGAGCAATATCTATGTCAGAAGCGAGGCATCACGAACAAGATGATCGACGATTTCGATTTCAAGTATGAGGAAAATAGGGCCGAGGATGACGATACCAGCGAGCCAGGAGATCAGTCAGATTGTCCGTATAAAGATGAGCACCGCTTCGCCATGATTGTGGAGCAAATGATGGCGCATGAACTGGGCGTCGATTGGCACGAATACGACACAAACATAAAAGTATATGAACCCCCAACTGAAGGATAAGACACTTGGATTTGTCGATTTTGGCAATTATCTCGAAGTGGCCATGCGGCTTGCACGTGAAAAAGATGGATTTGGGAAGGTGCTTTATTATTGCAACTGGCAATGTGCCTATCCGAAATACGATGGGCATTCTGTTGGCGACGGAATAGATTCCATCTTGCCAAATTTCAAGCATGTTACCAGCATCTACGATATCATGCCGGAAGTTGACATTTGGGTTTTCCCGGACTTATATATGGGCGATATCCAGGAGTGGCTTATCGAGCAAGGCCACCTTGTATTCGGGGCGGTCCGAGGCGAGAACATGGAATTATACAGAGACAAAATGAAAGTTCATCTGAAAGAGGTTGGATTAAAGGTGAATGACTGGACCCCACATGATGGATTAGATAATCTTCGGGCTCATTTGAAAGATCATCCAAATCTTTGGGTAAAGACAAATAAATTTAGGGGGTCAATGGAATCATTCCTCCATGAGGATTACGATATGAGTACTCCGCGCCTAGACAGGTTCGAGCATACACTTGGATTATTCAAAAATCGACAGGTATTTACAACGGAAGCACCAATTGATGACAGTCTGGACTTTGCTATTGATATGATAACTGCTGATGGTAAATACCCATTAAAAGCCTTGATGGGAGTGGAGCAAAAGAATGCGTCTTACGTCGGTGTCTTCACTGAACTAAGTAAGGCACCTAAAGGTATTTTGGAGATCCATGACAAACTAACTAAAACGCTGAGGACATATCATTACCGAATGGCGCTCAGTTTGGAATCAAGGATCACCAAAGACGGTACTGCTTACCTGCTTGACCCATGCTGTAGGTTCCCTCAGCCACCAACCAGTCTCTACATAGAGATGTACGACAACTTCCCAGACCTCGTTTGGCAGGTAGCCAATGGGGATACGCCGGAGATAAGTTCCAAATATAAGTATGGAGTGCAGATAGTTTTGAAATCAGAGTTTGCGAAGAAAGATTTTATCAGGGTTAAATTTCCAAAGGAGATTGAAAACTATGTTAAAATAAAAAACCTGTGCATTGAAGATGGAATGTGGAACTACCTGCCGCAGGAGCACGATGCCGAAGAGATTGGTGGGGTAATCGGAATGGCAAATACTCTAAAAGAAGCCAAGCAGATGTGTATCAAGAATGCTGAACAGGTCACCGGCGACGGCCTGTACTGGGAGAAGAACGCGCTGGATGCCGCGGATGAAGACATTGCCAGGTTGGTTAAATTCGGAATCAAAATTTTCTAATATGCCTTTACCTAAAGCAAAGGGCCGTTCAAAAAAGGCCATCAACAAGCAGGTGTCAAAGAACATTCACGAATTGGTTCATCACGGGACAAAGAAAAGATCGCATGCCCAGATTGTGGCAATTGCTGAAAGAACTGCGCGCGGAAATAAAAGCAGTAAACGGAAGAAGAAATGATAAACGCCTTCCAGGAGATCACCTCCTTTGAGGGGGAGAATTTCAACGACCATCTGGCCGAGATAACTTTGTTTACCATTTTCGAGCCAGTGTTCACCGAATACATGGACCCTGCATTTTGTAAAAAGGTTGTGTTGTACATCGTGTATGCCAATAGTGTTGACAGTAGTAAGATCGGGGTCGGGAATGACCGGAGGCGAGAGTTGAATAAGATATTCAAAGACTTGGACATTCCCTCAAAGGGACCGCATCCGTTTGATCCAGATATGGGGGAAAGGAATTTTTATGATGAAATCGTTTTGATGATGAACCCTGCGGTTGTGTCATCCTTGGAGCGGTGGCTACAGCACAAGGATAATCAACAACTGGAATATTTATTCACACTCAAAAACGCATATGTGCAGCACCAGTCGGCTGCTTTAAGAGACATCCGTAAAGCAAGTTCTGAGATCGACTACGATCAGAAATTCAAGTGCATCGAGTATATGATGAAATTAAAGAAGATGATCGCAGACGCGGAGAGTGAGTTGCAGCAGAATAATCCAAAGTTAAAACAGGCGTACGAGGAATTTAGACAGGCAAAACAAAAGGCTCCTACCACCGGGCCGGCAGATTACACATGGTAAATGTATCTGACAAAATAATCCACATTGGGGAACATGCCGTTCCTATACCACAGCCTAAAAGCAAGGATGAAATACTTTTTTTTAATGATAAAGACCCGGTGTGGAATAGGGATAGTCTGATTGAAGATTATAGGGACATCTGGTTTTCATTCATTCCTTACCATACACGTCTCGATCAGACGGCAACGTTATACGATCAGGATAATATCCTCATCTCTCTCAACAAAGATGATTCAGATTATATTCGGCGTATATACGAACAGGAAATGCACCGCCGAATTTATGGGGTCCATTTTAAGAATAAAGATGAAATTACTTGGATTACCGGGGATCATTACTATGCGCTGATGTGGTGCAAGACACAGCGGCATGACGGAAGAGGGGACTACTTCGATTATCGAGAGTTTCAGTCGCATTACTTTTTTTACATTATTCATCTGGCTTGGTATTATCCATACATTGGTGGGGCATTCTGGTCAAAGGCTAAGAAGACGGGTATAACCAATCTGTTCTGGCTCTATTATCTGAACAGAGCGACGATGCGAAAGAACAAGAATTTTGGGTACATGAGCCTAGACCAACCGATTGCGGCGAAAACCTTTTGCGACTATTTCCTGTACGCTTATAATAACTTGGTCCCTGCACTTCGACCAGCGAACAAAAATCTATCTGAGGTCAACGGCTTGATCAAGTTCGGAAATGCGTATACCAACTCCAAGAAGGCTAGACTGATGGCGTATAGCACAGACAATGAACTTAACAGCAGTGTGTTTTGTGTCCCGTGTGCCCCCAAAGCGTTTGACGTGGCGGTGATGCAGGATATAGCCTTCGATGAACCCACCAAGTACACGAAGGATTTTAAGGAGATATATCAGAGCAATAAAAATGCTACAGCCATTCAGAGCAAGATCAATGGCCGTAATTGGTTATTCAATTATACAGAAGGTCACGATACCCAGTCTTTCAGAGATGCTAGGCAGTTATATTACGATTCAGAACGCAGCACCATTAAACAAGGACAAGAGGAAACGAAAAGCAAATTGATCTGTACGCACATCCCGGCATATACTTCTTGGGAAGGAGCATTCAATAGGTATGGCAAGTGCGATGAGAAAAAAGCGATGGCAGAAATACAAGCGGAACAGGATCGATATAAGGATGATCCACGTCAGCAACAAGCTACGATTAGGGCCTACGCCAACAACAAGAAACAGGCGTGGGGAAGTGCCGGGGCCGGTAATGTATTCGATCCTGTTCGTTTAGGTGAATTAAAGGCCGAGCTAGAATTAGATCAGCTACATAACCCAAGTGCTCCTTATACAGACGGTCATTTGGAGTGGGAGAATAACCTTTGGAATTTAGAGCCAAACCGTAGAAAGAAGGGGGAATTTTCTAAGCTCCGGTTTGTACCGCTGACCAAAGAAGAGATTTCCGCTGGCAAGGAAGACAAGATCAGGGTATATCAGGACGTGCCATTTTCGGTTCAAAACTTAGCTCTTCGCAATGGCAGGGACGAGTGGAACTGCCTCAATACACCGGAACAATTTCTTTACATCATCGGAGGTGACCCTACGAACTATGCCGCAGCTTCAGAAGTGATTCAGGGGTCCAAAAATGCTGGATATATCTTCAGTATGCCGGATGAAAAACTGGATGCCAGGAAGGGTACGATTGCCAGCAAGGTGATGTGCATCGAATATTTCTTTCGTCCTGAATTGCCGGACGAAGCGTTTGAAGACTTCCTTAAACTGATTCTATGGACTGGCTCCGCAGGTATTATTGAGGCCAACATGCCATATACCGCCACTCGACTGATAGAGGAAGGTCTTGGAAAATATATGTTCGTAAGGGATGAGAATGGCATCATCAAACTTTGGGAACGGTCGATGGGATTACCGAAGGAGGAAGACAAGAAATATCAGCTTATCCGCCGTACAGCCAATGCAACTAGCAACGAGATGCTGGAAACCATTGTCCGTGTGATTAAGAATTACTTCAAACGAGTGAAGCCTGGATCAGGAGAAAAGGACTACGGCCCAACCTTCCTTTCCGAGCGCGGATTACAGCAGTGCATGGACTTTGACCCGAAAGAAACGAAGCTGTATGACTTAGTGATGGCCCTCGGCTACGCCTTGTTTGCGATGGATTTATATATTGATATCCTGATGTTCGTAAATCAGGACGAATACGCTAATCCGGACAACTTTGTAGCTGTTCTTGATGCTTTGGCTTATAATGGGGACGGAAACATTGTACCGACTAAGAGAAAAATTGTATAATTTTAAGTATGCCCGGTCAGATTTACCTTCCTCAGCGAATAGAAATGGATGTCCAGGAGACGTTCACAGAGGCGAACGCTGCGAGATATATTAAAAACCTGATCCATGCAATTGGTGATACCAGTATGGCTACGACCAACCGGAGCGGGAAAGGCGGCGTCTACAAGAATCTTGAATCCAATGCCGTATATGTGAATAACTGGAAGCCACCACCCGGAACCGTCCAAGCCATCGGCAGGGCTTGTTTCAGGCAAACTCGGCAGGCGTTTTTGTTTACCTATTCTACTTCTGGCAATCATGGTATCTTCAGGATCAACGGCGATACCGCCACCATTCAGACGGTAGCCATCGGACCTTTCCTGAATTTTCAGCTGAATCCCAGATATTTTATCAATAGTGATGGGGGCTGCTTCTTGGAAGAAATAATCGTAGCAGACCCGGTAACGAGCCTTCCGGTCAAAAGAACCTTCCTTTTTTTTACTGATGCCTTTAATGATCAGGGGTTCATTTGTGTCGATGATGCTATTTCTACTGGTGGGTTTAACCCAGTGACCTTTCCTTTCTTTCAAGGCACCTATGATATCAACCTGCTTTTTCGTATGGGGACGATGACCCCTAATGACTGCATTCAGGTAAGCGAAATCCAGCTTACGCAAACCACTGATCAACTATCTAATGATCTTCTATACAATACATGGCAGTTTCGGTTAAGATACATCGATGTCTGGGGCAGGCCCAGCGAATATGGGATCATATCCGATATGTACATCCCAGGGGGTGGCGGCTGTATTCAGTCATCCAGCAATCTCGCTCGATGTCTCTCGCTCATGTTCCTTGCTCCGCCGCCTCACATCAATCAGATAGAAGTGGCTTACCGAAACTGCAATAGCACCCAATGGCATACAGCAGACTTCCTGGATTTATATGTTGGCGTTCCTTTGGGCGAGTGGTGGACTAGACCTAGAAATCCTGAAGTTAAATATAACGCCGGCAACGGTACTATTACGTATGTGTTTTGCGCGGATGCTGGAGATGACCCAATCGACCCGAACCTAACTAATAGGCTTAACAACGAACTCCCGATCAGGTCTAATTCTGTGGCTCCTATTGGATCTTTCACTGGGCTTGGAGGAAACCAGTATGGCCGGTTGCCTTTCTCTAAAAGTTTGCTGGATCAATTTAAGATTGTTATCACGCCTCCTTCGGAAACACCAAATTCCGCTAGAATGGCTGAAATATTTGTAGAAATATTTAGCCCATTTAATAATAGCAATCAGCCTATATACTCTGCCAACATCAATGGTAAACCTTTTTTTGGGTTTGGTGATTTTCTTGGAGTTCCCGGAACACAGACCTTCACTGATTATAAACAATATTTCATAAATCCAAATCAACAGGGATTTATTGGTTTACTCGCAGGGACCGGCGCTTACGTCGTCAGCCAGCAATACGTTATGGATATTAACGGAAACTTTACAGAGGTGCTGGCCGGTCAACGTATTCTTCTTCCGTCTAGTAACAATGTGAGGTATTTTCAAAAATTCACTTTTACTAATCTTAGTCCGCAGACTTATGTGTTCAGGATAATAGATCACCAGACGGACCCTACGGTGACGCCAACTTATGCAGAGACCAGCACCTACCTAAAAGGTTCCTTCAGTTGTAATTTCCAGGCCCCTTCCCCTAATTTAGGACAGGTAAATCACTCGAATCAGGTTAGTCCTAATAAGGAACTAATCATAGACCTTTGTGATGGAAACTATAGCACACTTACCGACAATAAAATTCTTGTAATATACGACCTGTCTGGGTCTACAGCGCGAGCCGGGTATGTAAAAAATACTAATTTGAGTGGGGAATCTCAGATCGGAATAGAACTTTTAAATTTTGTGTTTAGTGCCCCATCCGGACCAAGTATACCAGCCTTACCAACTCCACCCGTGACCCTCCCAGGTACGCCGCCCATACCTGGTTCACCCGGAACGCCGGGCAATAACAGTATAGGTGTAGATTGCCAGTTTACCGATCATAATGGATTTTTCTTTTGTGCTTCCCAAGCTGGTGGTCGTGGAGCTAGTTATAGTATAAACGGATATTGTGGATGTAAATACATATCGTTCACCGGAGAAATAGATATAGGGAGCAATGGTGGTTTGCAGATAGACCAGTGGAATCTTGATCTTAATACTAATTGCACAAGCTATGACGATCCGGTGCTGGGAATATGCAATTACATAACGATCACCGGGCAGGTTTTATTATGTGGCGGAAATGTTGGGGTGCCAAATATAGGAGTTGTTTTATCCAGAGGCGCTACAGCCACGACAGATCAAAATGGTAACTTTACGATTATCGCCCATGATGATTCTACAAATACCAGTCAGCCAAGGCAAGATAGTATTTATCTGATCGCGAGTGCTTGCGCTTTTACAGATTGTAATGGGGATTGCATACAGCCAATAAGTGTTGTGATTCAGAAGTGTACTACCTGTGCCGCCAGAACGCAATCTGTTGGCATCACATTGGTAGAATATATTTTCCTGAAAGGATTATTGAGCGGCGGAACCTACCCAATTGGTCTTACGGCATGGGATCACTTTGGAAGGCCGGGGTTTATTCAACAACTCGGAAATGCCAACATTCCACCAGTATATCAAACGAAAGTATTTGCCCCGGCTCAGGTATCTATTCAAATAGCGTCCGGCGCTGTCTTTCCGTCTTGGGTATCCTATATCACGTTCTGGATCGCTAAGGAAACCACGATTGCAGAGTACATCGATTGGATTGTGGACAGCTTTATTTTGGTAGACAATACCGGTCTCGAAAATACCGCCGCCCCAACGCAGATTAAAATTTACTACGCGAGCCTAATCGAATACAACAAGCAGAATAACTATAACACGACTGTCAACTGGAGCTTTTTAGAACCGCTGCCTGCAAACGCAGCATCAGGAGCGACGCAAACTCCATACACTACTGACCGGGTACAATTCCTGATGAATGGAGACGGTACTTTCTTTTCAAGTAACATCACTTCACTGGTTAAATACGATCAGACTGGGCAATACTTTCTCATTAACTACACGCCAGAGTTGGCTAATCTGATAGCCAACGCTCGCATACGAATTTATCGTCCGAGAGTTGGGTTGTTCACAGAAGGCCAGGAGAATACGGCTCCTTATTTCGAATTGTGCAGCACAATCATGGTTAATACAAGAGGTATTCCTGCTTCCTTATCGGCCATTCTCAATGCTTTCGACACGTATTATATATACAGGGGTATTATCCCAGTGCCGACTGCACAGCCGAATACTAACCCCATAGTATACGTTGACGAACCGAGACTGGAAGGCATTCCTTTTGAACACAACAGTCCCTCAGATTTTTGGGGGCAAGGATGCGCTAATTTCGGTAGGGTCAACATCAATAATGACCAGGAAACCATTTTATTCAAGAAAGATGAGGTAACGCTATCGGATACCTTGTCGGCCACCGGGCTTCTTAATTTCCTATGCTTCTTCGGGGATCAACCCGTTGGAGATTTTAGCGATACGGATCTAAATGGTATTATAGCAATCTTGCCAGAAACAGGCAAGGTGCTCATTGTTGGCCAAAACGACCATTTTATTGTGGGGTTCAATGATAATTTGGGTAGAATCAATGCAGACGGAACCTTTCAAGCGGGGAGCATTCCAAACACCTTTGGCTTACCGAATATAAAGGTCGGACAAAATTGGGGGTGTAGTTTGGAAGATAAAAATACGATCTACAAAAAAGAGGGACTTGTTCATTGGCTAGACCGTAATAAAGTGGCTATCATTCAGCACAACTATATCAGGGCCTTCAACGTATCCAAAGCAGACCCAGCCCTTGGTATTCCTGGTGGCATTGATAGTTGGCTGCATGTAAAAGTGAAGGAGGTTAAGAATTTCAATCTGCAAGCCGGTAGTCTCAAAAGATATTTCCACGGGATTGTCAACCCGCAGGGGTATGAGTATATCATCAGCGATTATACCATCGGGTCTAACAGTCCTGTAAACAGTGAACGAGGCCCAAATGTCACCATGAATGAAACGATGTCAATGGACATCTTCACCAAATACTGGAAAGGAGCTCTCGGGTTCACGCCAGAGTTGTACGCGGAGATTGAAGGAGAGCTAACTGCCCAACAGTTATTCTCTTTCTGGAAGGGGATACCGTGGAGCCACTACAACGATCTTACTGTTAAATCATATGGCCAAATGTTCGGGATCACACTTGTCCGTGTTATGGAGGTGGTGATATCCATTGATAAAATGGCCAAGAAAAAACCTCTTTCTATCGGTGTAATTTGTAAGCAAGGTCAATATTTTGTGGATCGAGCAATAACAGAAGGCGGACAGCGAACCAGGATGCTTTTGTCTGTATGGATTCAGGCCGTTTGGGGATGGTATGCTCCGTTCCTGTGCGACATGAATACTCCATTCGATCCCAACCGACCCTCTCAAACGAGCATGCCGAATGTGCTATTCGACGGGAACATGCTGGTTGGAGACTTTATTAAAACCAGATTGATTGGAGATCCTGCCACTGATACAACGTATACCGAATTGGAAGGAGTGCTGACTTCTGTATTTAAAGACGGAAATAATCTTGTAAACAAATGAGGGATTACAGCTACAATATTGATGCCATATTCAATAGTCCGATAAAGGTTCCTGATTCAAATCCAGGAGGTGGCGGAGGTGATGATAAGACATACTCTCCGCCATCTAATTACAAGCCATCTACTTCAGATCAGAGGGCTAAGTGGAATAAATTTTTGGATTTCTTGTCTTCTAAAGGCGTTGGTGGGAGCAAAGACTTAGACGCTCGGGACAAATCACTTGGGCTTGGCTATTTGAAAGAATACAACAAGGCGAATCCTAAAGATGCTGTAGAATAGAGTT
>Ga0302224_10000694_pt1 | contig 15918 bp, 13 predicted proteins | sample II_Palsa_E3_1_FD_193520 | JGI IMG/M metagenome (GOLD analysis project Ga0302224, IMG submission 193520) | Peat permafrost microbial communities from Stordalen Mire near Abisko, Sweden - II_Palsa_E3_1 | ecosystem: Environmental > Terrestrial > Soil > Palsa > Peat permafrost | place: Sweden... | reverse complement strand
CTAAAAGAGGCCATCAACCAATTATTGTTGATAGTACGATTAAAAAGCCTAATGGTATTGTTGGAACACCGGATGGCAAATATCTATACGTTGCAGATATCGGGGCTAATAAAACATACAAATACACCATCAACCAAAATGGTACTTTAAACAATCGCACGCTCATTATTCAACAAGGCGCAGATGGAATGACTTTGGATGAAAAAGGTAATATCTATCTCTGCGGAAATGGTGTTACCGTGTATAATCCATCAGGTACAAAAATAGCACACATAGTAATCCATGAACCATGGACTGCCAATTTATGCTTTGGTGGAAAAGATAAAAATATACTTTTTATTACTGCTTCCACAGCTATTTATACCTTAAAAATGAATGTAAAAGGAGTGGAGTAATTAGTTTAATGCAGGCAGCTTTATGGTAAAGGTTGAGCCTTGGTTCTCAATGCTGCTTACCTCGATTTTGCCTTTATGGCGTTCAACTATTTGTTTTACGATGCTCAATCCAAGTCCGGTTGATTGCTCTCCGCGTAAACCTGTACGGCCAGCCTTTGAAAAGCGGTCGAACAAATGTGGCAACATATCTTTCGGAATGCCCAAGCCGTGATCCTTTATTTCAACGATAGCCATTTTGTTTTCTTTATCAAGTAGTATCTCTACCTTGTCATTTTCTCTAGAAAATTTAAGCGCGTTACTGATCAGGTTATCCATCACCCGGTGAAATTTCTCCTTGTTGATCTCAACATATAAAGGAATGTAAGTGCTGTTAAAAGTTATAATGTTTTGGGTTTCGTTATGGATTTTCCAGCTATCAATAATCTTTCGCACAAACAAATTCAGGTCTACCTGTGTGGTTTCAATCGTATTTTGGTCATCGTTTCGGGCAGCTTCAAGCAGATCGAGGATAATTCCACGTGCTTTAACACAAGATGCTTTGATGATATTGATATTTTCCTGTGTTTCGTCATCAACTTCTTCCATTTCCATTATCATGGCTGTGGATTCTACCGCAGCTAATGGGTTGCGCAAATCATGTGCTACCATTCCTAAAACCTGGTTCTTAAATGCAGCTGCATTCTCAATTTCGTTATTCTTTTCGCGGATCTCAATAACCTGCTTGTAATAATTAGCCTTATAAGAATAAAAATAACGAGACGTTAGATAAAACCCACACAGCAGAATTATAGATATCAACTCATTGTAAATCATCTCGGTAGGGCTGGCTTGGGCATAGATAAGCATGGATGTAAATACCGTCTCCACAGCAATAATCAGCAGTATGGTTTCGTATAATTCGAACACAAACACAGCACTCACAATTACAAGCGGAACCATGTATAAAGTAAGCGCATTACTGGGATCGGATGTGGCTATAAAACTCGAAATTATACCGCAACTTATCAGGTATAAAGAGAATAAAAACACAAAAATGCTGAGCGATGCAAGCGCTTTACGGTTCTTTCTATAATAGATAATAAGCAGGTAACTGCCAATAAAAAAAAACGGGGTTACACTAATATATAACCAGTTGGTAAAATCAAACTCCGGGAAATTTTGAGCTTTGGATAGGCTTTCAGGGAATATAAGATATAATGCCCGGATGATCAGGTTTAACACTAAAAAAATAGCGCTACAGGTACGTACTGCTATTAAATTTTGCAGGGTATAGTTATTCCGGTATGCCGCAGCGTACTTTTTCGATATCTTTTTTAGTGAGGGAAAGTTCAAATCAGTATAACTGTAAGTTCTGTGTAAAAATAGCTAATTTACCGCAAATTGCCCCAGTTATATACTCCAATTTAAAACTAACCATCTATTTTAAATGTTAAAAAAACTCCTATCTATCTTGACTGCTTCTTGCCAAAAGGACATGAGATTTTGTTTTTAAGTGACAATTTTTCAGAATTTAATTGATGGTCGACTTTTTGAATAGAACTAATCACTATGAACTTTAACAACTTTACAATTAAAGCGCAGGAGGCTGTGCAAAAAGCCTCCGAAATAACCAGCGGCAACCAGCAACAGGCTATTGAGCCTGCCCACTTGCTGAAAGGCTTATTGCTGGTTGACGAAAATGTTATATCGTATTTATTAAAAAAACTAAACGTTAACCTTAACCGGTTAAACGAAATATTAGACAAGCAAATCGCATCATACCCCAAAGTTAGTGGTAGCGACGTATACTTGTCATCTGCATCAAATTCGGTTTTGCAAAAAACACAATCATATTTAAAAGAGTTTAAGGATGAGTTTGTATCTGTTGAGCATATACTTTTAGGCATTTTAGCCGGAGGAGATACTACCAGCAGTGTGCTGAAGGATTTTGGTGTAAATGAAAAAGACCTTAAAAAAGCTATCGTTAGTTTGCGTGGCGATAATAAAGTTACCGATCAAAATGCCGAAGCTACTTACAATGCTTTAAACAAATATGCCCGTAACCTGAATGAATACGCAGGATCAGGTAAGCTTGACCCGGTTATTGGTCGTGACGAGGAAATCAGGCGGGTAATACAGATCTTATCCCGTAGGACTAAAAATAATCCAATTTTAGTGGGTGAGCCCGGTGTAGGTAAAACTGCAATTGCCGAAGGTATTGCCTTCAGGATTATTAAAGGTGATATTCCAGAAAGTTTGAAAACCAAAACCGTATACTCATTGGATATGGGCGCACTGATAGCAGGTGCTAAGTATAAAGGCGAATTCGAAGAGCGTTTAAAATCGGTTATCAAAGAAGTTATCCAGGCTGATGGCGAGATCGTATTATTTATTGATGAGATACATACCCTTGTGGGTGCTGGCGGTGGCGATGGTGCCATGGACGCTGCCAATATTTTAAAACCGGCCCTTGCCCGTGGCGAATTAAGAGCGATTGGTGCGACTACGCTAAACGAGTATCAAAAATATTTTGAAAAGGATAAGGCATTAGAGCGCCGTTTTCAGATGGTGCTGGTTGATGAACCGGATACACAAGATGCGATTTCTATTCTTCGTGGATTGAAGGAACGTTATGAAGCCCATCACAAAGTGCGGATCAAAGATGAAGCCATTATTGCAGCGGTAGAAATGTCGCAACGTTATATTGCCGATCGGTTTTTACCGGATAAGGCTATCGATTTAATGGACGAAGCAGCCTCAAAACTACGTTTGGAAATGGATTCTGTACCAGAAGCTGTTGATGAATTGGAACGCAAGATAATGCAGTTAGAAATTGAGCGCGAAGCCATCAAACGTGAAAAAGATACCCAAAAGGTTGCTTCCTTAAGTGAAGAAATCGCAAACTTATCTGCCGAACGTGATTCGTTGCGTGCCCAATGGCAAGGTGAAAAAGATTTGGTAGATGGTATTAACCTAAAAGTTGAGCAGATAGAAAACTATAAGCTAGAGGCCGAACAAGCAGAACGTGCCGGTGATTATGGAAAAGTTGCTGAGTTACGCTATGGAACTATAATTGAAGCGCAGGCCGAGGTTGAAAAACTGAAAGCCGCGTTATTGGAAAACCAGGCAGACGGTCGTATGCTGAAGGAAGAAGTTACTGCCGATGATATTGCAGGCGTAGTTTCACGCTGGACAGGTATCCCGGTTAGTAAAATGATACAAAGTGAACGTGAAAAATTATTGAACCTGGAAGACGAGCTGCACAAACGGGTAGCAGGACAGGAGGAAGCGATAGAGGCGATAAGTGACGCTATCCGCCGCAGCCGTGCCGGGTTACAGGATAAAAAGAAACCTATTGGTTCATTCATATTTTTAGGTACTACCGGTGTTGGTAAAACCGAACTTGCCAAAGCCTTAGCTGATTATCTGTTTAATGATGAGCAAGCGATGGTAAGGATAGACATGAGCGAATACCAGGAACGCCACGCTGTTTCAAGGCTGATTGGTGCGCCTCCGGGCTATGTTGGTTATGATGAAGGTGGGCAATTAACCGAAGCCGTTCGTCGCAGGCCCTACAGCGTTATTTTGTTGGATGAGATAGAGAAAGCGCATCCGGATGTATTTAATATACTGTTACAAGTTTTGGATGATGGGCGTTTAACTGATAATAAAGGCCGCGTGGTGAATTTTAAAAATACCATTATCATCATGACCTCAAATATTGGTTCAAATATTATCCAGGAAAATTTCCAGGAGCTGGAAGACGATAACCGTGACAGTATTATAGCGAAAACCAAAAATGAGTTGTTCGATCTGTTAAGAAAAACAATTCGTCCGGAGTTTTTGAACAGGATAGATGAGATCATTATGTTTACACCGCTTACCCGTAACGAGATCGGCGATATTGTTAAACTACAGTTTAAACAAGTGCAGGCAACACTTGCCGAAATGGGGGTAACCCTCGATGCAACTGAAGAAGCTTTAGACTGGTTGGCGCAATTAGGCTATGATCCTCAGTTTGGTGCAAGGCCACTGAAAAGGGTGATACAAAAACGGATCTTGAATGAATTATCAAAACAGATTTTATCCGGTAAGGTAGATCGCGATAGCAAAATAAAACTAGATGTGTTTGATAACAACTTTGTTTTCCTAAACACCCAGGAATCTGCTGAAGTTTAATATAATTAAATCCATCATATAATAAAAGAGCTTCCTTTTTGGGGAAGCTCTTTTATGTTTTATAAGAATTGTCAACAGTAGTAATAACTATTGCTTTTTGTTATTATCTGTTTTTTGTGCAGGAGCTTTTTGTGGAGTTTTATTCCTGTTCTGCATATTTCTACCCGTACTGCCGGATCCACCTTGATAGCCATTAGTACTTCTTGAAGAAAAAGTATTCACCGGTACTCTTGGTGCACCATTGGTAGGTGCGCTGCTATTAGGTGTTCTTTGTGTATTGGTAGCCTGTGTGTTAGGCGTATTACCGTTCGTGCCTCTTTGCACATTGTTATTTTGCACACCAGTTTGGGTTGCATTAGGGCTTCTTTGTGTGTTATTACCCCCTTGTTGCCTGTTTGCATTGTTATTTGGGGCATTTACATGGCCTTGCGCATTAGCATTTGTTTTAGCAGCCCGTGGGTTTTGTGAAAAATCGCTAACATGTTTTTGGTTTGCAACTGCCATTTCGTGTGGCGTAGGTTTTGCCGTAGCACCACCCGGGCCATTAAAGCTAGCGTGGTTTTGCGGTGCAGCAGTTACTACCGTTCTGTCAACATAAGTATTGTGTACAACAGTTACGTTTACCCTTACAACCGCGGTATTGTACCTAAAATGTCCTCCGTTCCAGCTACCGCCATAATAGCCGTGGCCACCATAACCATAACCATAATAAACGCCGCCATAATAGCCAACCTCATTGCCCCAGTAGCCAGAATGAAAAAAGTATCTGCCGCCTTCAAATCCCCAGTATGGAGGGGTCCATAAAAGGCCTTCCTGTGGTGGCGCAACCCATGCGCCATTAACCCAATAATAACCACCTGCAGGATTAAAGGCCCAATAGCCTGGTTGCCATAAGTAACCATCTACCGGGCACTCTGGTTGCTCGTCAGTTTGTAACGCTGGCGGCGTGCTATCCGCATATACCGGTTGGTCAGCCTGTGAGGCATCAGCAGTTTGGTCGTTATTGGCCGGTGGCGGGGTAAGGTTATTAAACTGCCCATAAGTTGAGCAGTTGTTTAAGTTAACCAAATTAAATTGCTGTATAATTTCAGGGATGTATGATTGCGATCCCTGATCATAAAAATATAATGTGTTTTGATCTACATTATAAGCAAATGTATAAACGGTGTAAGTTTGGCCAAATATTTTACTTTCCAGCGTTAGCTGATAAGCATCGCCGCCAGCAGGATCCATTTGGGTAATGGTTAAAGTTTTATGCCCTGCTGCTTTAGTAAATCGTGCCCTTTGGGTATTGTTTACCAGGTCGATAAATGCGTCTTTAAATAAAATAGCGTCTCCGCCTTGCCCAAGTACTTCCTGGTTTGTTTGCGGATCAATAATGTAAATGTTTGCCTGTGGGTGTGTGTCGAAAACCGGAGCTTGCGCAAATGCACAACCAACGGCAATAGAAAAGAAAGTAGTAAGTATAAATGATCTCATTTTTAAAATTTCTGAACAAGGTGTAATTTTTGACAAAATAAATTAAACGCACTAAATGTAATAAGAATATTACGGAATACAACAATAAAACAAATAGCTAAAAACAAGCAGGTATATTTTGAGGTTGATGTATAATAACTTAATAAAATCAGCCATGACAACATATAATAATTTAGTAGAAGCCACTAACGATTTGATGAAACGCGGCTATACAGCCAACCTTAGCCTTGAAGGCGATACGATTGACGATAAAGAACAACATATCCATATGACCGCGGATGATTTCGTGATCGACGAATTTTATCGTTTCGAAGGGCAAACTAACCCATCTGATATGTCGATTATTTATGCCGTAACATCCGATAAATATAAGCTTAAAGGTGTACTTATAAACGCTTACGGTGCCTATGCTAACAGCAGTTCATCGGCTATTCAGGCTAAACTTAATCATCACCAGATAAGTGATAATTTGCATGGTTACGATAAGCCGAAAGCCGATAGAGAGGAAGGCTCGATAGGTACAAATAACAGTGAAAAAAGCAGCAGCGTAAGCTAAGCTTTATGCAAAGCATCAAGCAGTTTTTTGCCTTTTGATTGTATTGCTGCCGATCCATTATTCATTAAAAATATTAATTGGTTTGCCAATTCTTCCGCTATCCATGGATAACGGGTATTGAGATTGAATAACGCTTCGGCAGCAAAAACTTTTACAGCAATTAATACCTTAGGATCAATCATCCAGTCAAAGCATTGTTCAACAACAAACTCTAAATCAGTAGACTGGAGTTTTTCTATTATTGTTTGATGGGCTTTTGATGAAGTAAGATGCATTATGAACTTAGCATAGTGCCTTTGGCAGCCAGGATATTTAACATCTTTAAATCTGCTCAATAAATAATCTAACTCAGGCAGGTAAAGTATCGGATTGATTAGTAATAATTTTTCTAATAGCCATGCAGCTCTGAAAGCGATGGTTTTATTGGCATGAAAAGTAAGATCGATCAGATCACGTATAGAAAATTCCTGTTTTTTAAGTATTTCGGTTAGTTTATTAACCTTTGTTTTATCAAAGGTATCGATAAGTTGTGTTATTAATTCTGCATGCGTCATTACTATGCAAAATAACAAGTTGACTTATAGCTTACAAATCAAAAAATTTATATCCTTACGCCAAAAATTATACATTTGCTTGCCCGTTTTTAAACGGAATATTACTACATGGTTAAATTTGATCGTTTCACACTTGATAACGGTCTTCGCGTGATAGTCCACGAAGATCATACTACACCAATGGCTGTGCTAAACATTCTTTACGATGTTGGCGCCCGCGACGAAAATCCCGAACAAACTGGTTTTGCCCACCTATTTGAACACTTGATGTTTGGTGGTTCTGTAAATATCCCCAGCTATGACGAACCCCTGCAAAGGGTAGGTGGCGAAAACAATGCCTTTACCAGCAATGATATTACAAACTATTATATCACCCTGCCATCAGCTAATTTAGAGACTGCTTTTTGGTTGGAGAGTGACCGTATGTTAAGCCTCGCTTTCAGTAAAAAAAGTTTAGAGGTTCAACGTAATGTAGTTATAGAAGAGTTTAAGCAACGCTACCTTAATCAACCTTATGGCGATGTATGGTTAAAGCTGCGTCCATTGGTTTATAAAAAACACCCTTATCGCTGGGCAACTATCGGCAAGGAGATCAAACATATTGAAGATGCTAAAATAGATGATGTAAAAGCTTTCTTTAAAAAACATTACAATCCACAAAATGCCATTATGGTTGTTGGCGGCGATGTAACTTTATCACAGGTAAAAGAGCTTTCTGAAAAATGGTTTGCACCGATACCGACCGGTGAAAAGTATTACCGGAATCTGCCGCAGGAAGATGTTCAGCATGAGGAACGCCGTGAAACAATTATTGCTAAAGTTCCTTTGAACGATGTTTATATCGCTTTCCAAATGGAAGGCCGGTTGGATAAAAGTTATTATACAATAGAATTGATGTCGGATATACTTTCCCGTGGGCATTCATCTCGCTTATACAAAGCACTGGTAAAAGAAAAGCAGATCTTTAGCGATGTGCATGCCTACATCAGCGGCAGTATAGATACGGGGATGTTTGTTTTTGAAGGTAAACCATTAGAAGGTATCAGCATTGAACAAGCTGAAGTTGCCATTTGGGAACAACTGGAGATTTTGAAATCAGGTGAGATACCTGCCGACGAATTAACCAAAGTTAAGAACAAGACAGAATCAACGATGATATTCTCCGAAATGTCGTTGCTGGAAAAAGGAATGAATTTGGCCTGGAGCGAACTTTTGGGTGATGCAGATATGATAAACCACGAAACCGAAAAGTATTTAGCCGTAACCGCTGCTGAAATAAAAGAGCAGGCTAATAAACTATTCAGGAAAGATAATTCGTCAACACTTATTTATTTGGCAGAAGCGGTTAACTAGTTCAGTAGCTCAATTGTTCATTGGTTACCTCTGGAACATTTGATTTGCTAATACTAATAAACCAATGAACTAATGAACCAATGAACATAAATAGAAAACAAGCGCCTGAATTTAAGGCTATAGATCATATAAAATTATTACAACCTGAGCACACCAAACTAAGTAATGGTTGTAACATTTACTGCCTAAATTCAGGCGATGCTGAATTGGTACGTATTGAATGGATTTTCGGCAATCTCCGTTTTGATCCAAGCAAGCCGTTATTAAACGTGGCAACAAACAGTATGCTCACCGAAGGCACCAAGACATTAAATGCGGCTCAAATTGCTGATACCATCGATTTTTACGGTGCATTTTTACAAGCTGAGTACGGCTATGATAATTCAGAAGTAACTTTGTTTAGCTTAAATAAGCATTTGCCAAGCACGTTGCCGATTATTAAAGATATTCTTACCGATTCTGTTTTTCCTGAAAAGGAATTGGAAACCTATGTGCGTAACCAGCAGCAAAAAATGCAGGTAAGTCTGCAAAAGAATGACATTGTAGCGCGCAGAAATTTTAACAAAGCTATTTATGGCGAAACCATTTATGGATTTGCTGCGATAGCTGATGATTTTAAAAAGCTAAGCCATGATGACTTGGTGAAACATTATAAACAAATGTACCAGCCATCAAATTGTACTATAATCATTTCCGGTAAAATCGAAAAGGAAACGCTTGATCTGCTGATTTTAACTTTTGACAAGGACTGGGAAAATACAGGCGAAGATATTGACACTACACAACCTGAAATTACATCTGCTGCTGAACATTTCTACTTTACCGAAAAACCGGATGCTTTGCAATCGGCAATTCGCATGGGTATGCCTATCATCAACCGCACCCATCCTGATTTTCCGGCGGTGCAAGTTTTAAACACGGTTTTTGGTGGTTATTTTGGATCGAGATTAATGGCAAACATCCGTGAGGATAAAGGTTATACCTATGGCATAGGATCAGGTATGAGCTCATTAAAAAATGCTGGAGCTATGTTCATCGCTACCGAAGTAGGGGCCGAAGTATGCAAAGCTGCAGTAACTGAAATTGAGAAAGAAATCAACATCCTTAAAACAGCGTTAATTCCAGAGGAAGAATTGGCATTGGTGAAAAATTATTTGCTCGGTTCACTATTAGGTAGTCTTGAAAACGTATTTTCTCACGCTGATAAATTTAAAACCTTGCATTTTGCAGGTTTAGGCTATGAGTATTATGATCGTTATACCGAAGTTGTAAAAACGATTACTTCGGATGAACTGCTTAAGCTGGCTAATGAATATTTGAATTTTGATAAGTTTTATAAAGTGATTGTAGGGAAGTATTAGTCTTTCACCTTTTTTTTGAGCGAAGTGAAGAATCTGTAAGAGTGTTTATGCTGTACAGATTTTTTGCTTTGCCTAGAATAGCAACTATCATCTAAACCTCACATTTCTTATTCTACACATCATTTCTACAACTCACGTTCCGAAATAGAAAATTTATTGTATCTTTGTCCGGCAAATAATAAAATATTTGCCATGCAATTAAACCCCTCCAAATTTGTTGCCGAAGGTTTAACCTACGATGATGTCCTGCTACTTCCTGCTTACTCTGAAGTATTGCCTCGCGAGGTAGATACCAGTTCTTATTTAACAAAAAAAATAAAATTGAACGTTCCGCTGGTTTCTGCGGCAATGGATACTGTTACCGAGGCCGCTTTAGCAATTGCTATGGCACAGGCCGGTGGTTTAGGAATGTTACATAAGAACATGAGCATCCAGCGCCAGGCTGATGAAGTTCGTAAGGTAAAACGCTCTGAAAGCGGTATGATCCAGGACCCGGTTACTTTACATGAAAATGCTTTATTGGGTGATGCGTTCAAAATAATGAAAGAGTATCGCATTGGTGGTATCCCGGTAATTGATGGCAATGGCAAATTGAAAGGTATCCTTACCAATCGTGATCTTCGTTTTGAGAAAGATGCTACCAAACCGGTAAGCGACATCATGACCAAAACAGACCTGATCACTGCGCCTAAAGGAACTACATTAGTACAAGCCGAAGAAATCCTTCAAAACCATAAAATAGAAAAACTGCCTGTTGTTGATGATAATGGGGTTTTAATAGGATTAATCACCTTCAAGGATATTCAAAAATTCAGGAATTTCCCTAATGCCTGTAAAGACGAGCATGGCCGTTTACGCGTAGGTGCCGCTGTAGGTGTAACTGCCGATACCATGGAAAGGGTAGAAGCACTTTACAAAGCAGGTGTTGATGTAATTGCGATCGATACCGCTCACGGTCACTCTTTAGGTGTTATCAATAAATTGAAAGAAGTTAAAGCCGCTTACCCTGATCTGCAAGTTATTGCAGGTAATGTTGCAACCGGCGATGCCGCAAAAGCATTAGCTGATGCAGGCGCAGATGGTGTAAAAGTTGGTATCGGTCCGGGTTCAATTTGTACTACCCGTATTATTGCAGGTGTTGGTGTACCTCAACTTTATGCAGTTTATGAATGTGCCGAAGCTTTAAAAGGTACAGGTGTACCCGTAATCGCTGATGGTGGTATCAAACATACGGGCGATATTGCAAAAGCTATCGCAGCAGGTGCCGGCTCTATTATGGCGGGTTCATTATTCGCAGGTGTTGAAGAATCACCAGGCGAAAGCATTATTTACGAAGGTCGCCGTTTTAAATCGTACCGAGGTATGGGTTCAATTGAGGCTATGGAATCAGGTTCAAAAGATCGTTATTTTCAGGATGTAGAAGATGATATTAAAAAATTAGTACCGGAAGGAATAGTTGGCCGTGTACCATTTAAAGGTACTTTGGCCGAAGTGGTTTACCAATATGTTGGCGGTTTACGTGCAAGTATGGGTTACTGTGGTGCTAAAGATATCCCTACATTACAAAACGCGAAATTCGTTCGCATAACTGCTTCTGGCATCCGTGAATCGCATCCACATGATATCACGATAACTAAAGAAGCTCCGAATTATACAAGATAATTCATAAGACTTCTCAATTGTCATTCTGATCGCAGCGAAGATCTGTATGGTGTAAACTACTTTACAGATTCTTCGCTGCGCTCAGAGTGAATAATTCTTAAGGGATTACTTTTCAACCAATTTCTTCAAAGCCATATTCTTCGGCTTTAACCAATTGAAAATAACAGTGATTAGTAACGCCACCAGGCAACCTGTCACCACACACGCCACGCGTTCTAAAGCAATATACCAATGCCTTGTTTGCTCAACTTGCAAGGTCACAATTATAAATCCGGCAAGCGCGCTTCTTACGGTGCTTATGATATCAAAAAATATGGCAAGCCCAACAGTCATCGTTATACCTACAGATAGCAACAATAATTCTGGTACATGGATAGGATAAAGGCAAATACCAACACCACAGCCTAGGGCATTGGCCTTAATTCGGTCATAAGCCTGCGTATTACTGCTATCAAGCGAGGTTGCCAAAGCTACCGAAACCAGCGACCAGTAAAACGGGTATTGCGGAACGGCTTTATACAGTATATAACATATAATTACGCCAATGAGGCACTTGACAAGATATACGATATGCGACAAATACTCCGACTTATTAAGCTGAATAAAACTCATTGGCTATTGAATGCTAAAGGTTGTGAATAGTTTACACATATTACCTAACCGGAATTTCTTTTTTCGGTTTTATTCCTATCTTGCTTGCAAATACTGGCTATCTAAATTATAAGCGAATGTCTCCCGCAGTACTGTTGTCATTTATTATTGGTTACTTTTTGGTGCTGCTGGCTATCTCGTACTTTACTTCGCGCAAATCTTCAGATAATGATACCTTTTTTGTAGCTAACCGTAATTCAAAATGGTATTTGGTTGCCTTCGGAATGATAGGCACGGCATTGAGTGGTGTTACTTTTATATCCGTTCCCGGCAAAGTAGGCGCACCATCCGGCGATCAATTCGAATACTTTCAGTTTGTGCTGGGCAATGCTGCCGGGTTTATTATTATCGCTACGGTATTATTGCCATTGTATTATCGCTTACAATTAACCTCTATTTATGGTTATATAGAAGGCGCTTTAGGTAAATGGAGTTATAAAACCGCGGCAGGGATATTTCTGATAAGCAGGATCATCGGTTCAGCATTCAGGCTTTATTTGGTGGTTATTGTGCTGCAAAAATTTATATTCGATAGCTATCATATTCCTTTCGCCGTTACCGGGATGATATGTTTACTATTGATCTGGTTATATACTTTTAAGGGGGGATTAAAAACTATTATTATTACCGACAGCTTACAAACATTATTCCTGGTATCTTCAGTTTTCTTGTCGATTTACTTTATCTGCCGAAGCTTGAATTACAATGTTTTTGAAGCTGCCGAAGCTATTAAGAACAGTAGTTATTCTAAGGTATTCTTTTTTAGTAATTTCATGACCAGCAAGTTTCATTTTGTTAAGGCATTTGTTGGCGGCTTATTTATAACCGTAGGTATGGTTGGCCTCGATCAGGATTTGATGCAAAAAAACCTCAGTCTTAAAAATATCCGCGAAGCGCAAAAGAATATGTTCAGCTTTACAGCAGTGTTTGTGTTTATTAATATTTTCTTTTTGAGTGTAGGAGCGTTACTTTACATCTACGCGGCACATAACCATATCACGGTAACTAAAACCGATTATCTGTATCCAACCATCGCCCTAAAATATTTAGGCATTATCCCCGGGATGGTATTTATGCTTGGTTTAACCGCGGCTACATTCGCAACAACAGATTCTGCACTTACGGCATTGACCACATCTTTTTGTGTTGATTTTTTAAACTTTAATAAAGGTGATGTATCGCTAAACAGCAAAAGAAAAGTCAGTATCAGGCATTATGTGCATGTGGGGTTTTCATTTGCCATGTTGTTAACCATCGTGATATTTAATGCTATAAATAACAAGGCTGTTGTTACGGCTATATTCTCGGTGGCTTCATACACCTACGGGCCATTACTTGGTTTATATAGCTTTGGGTTGCTGCTAAAAAATAGGCAGGTTTATGATAAACTGGTGCCTTTTATTTGTGTGATATCGCCAGCTGTTTGCTATTATCTGAGCACACATTCGGCAGCGTTATTTGGATACACTTTTGATAATGAACTAATATTGGTTAATGGGTTGATAACCTTTTTAGGATTGCTGATCTTCTCCTCGCCCAAAACAAAAGCAGTCAAAATTTAATTATTACCTTTTACTTTACTACATATATTTATGACTAATGATGATAAAATAAGACACGCGTTTGAAAACAAGGACTGGCAAGAAATTAAGGTAACCGACTCTTGGCAGATCTTCAAAATAATGGCTGAGTTTGTTGATGGCTTTGATAAACTGGCTAAAATAGGCCCATGCGTTTCTATATTCGGCTCTGCACGTACACACAACGATAATAAATATTACCAGATGTCTGAAACATGTGCCCGCTTACTTTCTGAGCGTGGCTACGGTGTGATCTCGGGCGGCGGTCCTGGCATTATGGAAGCAGCTAACAAGGGTGCTTATGAAGCAGGGGGGAAGTCGGTAGGATTAAACATTGAATTGCCATTTGAACAATTTCACAATAAATATATCGATAGAGATAAAATCCTCGACTTTGATTACTTTTTTGTACGCAAAGTAATGTTCATGAAGTACTCGCAAGGTTTTATTGTGTTACCTGGCGGCTTTGGTACCATGGATGAAGCTTTTGAGGCGATGACCTTAATTCAAACCGGAAAAATAGCCCGTTTCCCGATTGTATTTATTGGGGTTGATTACTGGGGAGGATTATTTGACTGGGTTAAAAAAAGCATGTTAGAGCATGAGCATAACATAGCACCAGATGACCTGAATTTATACCGTTTGGTGGATACTGCGGAAGAAGCGACCGATCATATTTTCCGTTTCTACGATAAATACGTGCTGAAACCAAACTTTTAATTGTGCTAAACAGATTGGTACAATAGTTGCATGTTAAGTTTATATAAAATTATAAACAAACATCTAACTATAAAAACATGAGTACTAACAGCACTAAACCTGAAGAAAAAGGATTTTTTGAAAAGGTTAAAGAAACAATTGAAAGCCTTTGGGATGATACCAAAGATAACGCCGAAGAATTAAAAGATAAAGCAGGCGATACTATTGATAGTGTTAAAAAGTCGGTAGCCGGTAAAAAAGAAACCGTTGCACACAAAGCTTCTGCTGCTAAAACAACAGTTGCCCATAAAGCATCTGCCGCGGCAACAAAAGCAAAATCAGTAGCTGCTGATGTAAAAGCAAAAGCTGATACTAAGGCAAAAGAAATCACTGCTAAAGCTAAAACTGAAGCAACCGCTGCTAAAAAAGAAGCATCAGATGTTAAAGCAAAAGCTGCTACCAAAGCTAAAGCAGTAACTGCAAAAGTAAAAAGCGAAACAACAAGCGCTAAAAAATCAGTAGCTGCGAAATCAACTGCTGCAAAAAGTAACGAATCAACAGCTAAAAGATCAGTAGCTGCAAGAGTTGGTGCTGCAAAAAGTACCGCTAAAAGAGCCGTTGCCGCTAAATAAAAGTAATTCCTAATTTGGAAATTGAAGAGGCGGTGAAATTTTCATCGCCTTCTTTTGTTATAATAATTTGATTTTAAATCCTCAACCACGATTTAAAATCGGTGTTATTATTAGTATTTAACATAAAACTTTATATCATGGCAAAATATTCAGAAAAAGCTGGTGAGAAAGTAGAAGAAACCATGCACGAAATGAAAGAAGGCAAACTTAAAAGCGGAAGCGGTAAGAAGGTAACCTCAAGAAAACAAGCAATAGCTATTGGCCTATCCGAAGCGAGAAAAGAAGGTGATAAAGTCCCTAAAAAGAAATCTTAATAAAAGCAAAAGGCTCAATTATTTGAGCCTTTTGCTTTTGTAATACGTAATAAAAAAAAGCCGGTCAGAGAATTATTCCTGACCGGCTTTTGAGTAAAATAGTTATGCCCTGCGGATAACGCCAAGGATTAGTGCTATGATAGCGATTACTAATAATACGTGGATGATTCCGCCTGCTGAATAAGCGAAAAATCCAATAGCCCAGCAAATTACCAGGATTACAGCGATGATGTACAATAGATTTGTCATGGTTTGTTGTGTTTAGTTTCATAAGTATTATCTAAAACTATTCCATAATGTTGTATTTTCTATAAAAAGTTTATTTATAGCTATTTATAGTAAATACTAATATCTGGTATATGTCATATTATTCCAAAAATAGTCATCACTTGTTGGGGATTTAGGGCACATTAATTAAAACGAATATTTGTTAACTAGTCTGTGCTGTTTGATCTGATACTAAATCACCATAAAATATAGTTTTATGCTAACTTTGATTGTAATACTACATTATGGATATAGGT
>Ga0302224_10000679_pt1 | contig 16164 bp, 17 predicted proteins | sample II_Palsa_E3_1_FD_193520 | JGI IMG/M metagenome (GOLD analysis project Ga0302224, IMG submission 193520) | Peat permafrost microbial communities from Stordalen Mire near Abisko, Sweden - II_Palsa_E3_1 | ecosystem: Environmental > Terrestrial > Soil > Palsa > Peat permafrost | place: Sweden... | reverse complement strand
GGGTGTGGAATCGGCGTTGGAATCGAAATTATTCGAATTGTCGCGAATCATGGCACGAAGGCTGGCCACCACGCTGGACGAAAACATGTGCTGGTAGGAGGCGATGCCCATGGTTTCGAAATTATTGGCGTTCTGCCGCTGGCAAGCCGGCCCGGAAATCTCGCCCGGCGCAAAGCACCAAGTCTGCTGCACGAATTCGTTCGGAAGCTCGTAGCGCGAGAGCTCGTGCCGGACGATTAGATTCAAGCGGTCCTTCGGCGTGATGTCGCGCTCGTAGTGAACGGAGAAATCCCCGAGCGTGCCGGTATTGGTGAAGTTCTCGGGGACCACCGGGTTCAAATAGTGGCTGGTGGTGGCTCCGCTGGCGGTGGCTCCCAAAGTGTTTTTGCCCCAGGCGTACTGCGCCTGTGCGAAGGCGCCCGCAGAATCAAAACTGCCGCCGGAAAGCACGGCCTGGCCGTGAAAACCTGCTTGCGCATCCTGTAGCGTATTGACCTCGACTACGCCGCCCATCTTGCGGCCGTATTCGGCGGGAAAGCCGGCGGTGTAGATGGTCATGGATTGGACGTCGTCGGCTTCAATCTCAGGGCCGAAGCTGGGCGAGCGATTGTCGGTGAGCGGGATGCCATCCACCACAAATTGCGTTTGATATTCGGAACCGCGCGGATGCAAAACCGCATTGCCTTCGTAGAGCCAGCCGGGTTGCGAATTCACCAGATCCTGCAAGGAGCGGCCGGGAACCGAGCTCAGCCGATTTTGAATTAGCTCCGTACCAATCTGGCTGGCCGAGCCGGTTTGATCGGGGTCGATCAGGGTGCTGGCGGAGGTGACGGTCACGGATTGATTCACGGTAGGCAACTTTAGCTGGATAGCGTATTCGGTGGCAATGGAAGAACGAATCTGAATGGTTGCAGATACCGGCGCGAAGCCGAGCTGCTCGATCTCGAGTTGATAGACGCCATAAGGCAGGCGCTTCACGACCAAGTCACCCTGATCGCTTGTCGCCAGGGAGTTTCGATACTGGTTCGCTTCGCTGACGATCTGAACCGTTATCTTCACTCCCAGACCCGACGGATCGGTGACCTTAAGGCGCAATTCGCCGCTATTGCTTTGGCCAAGGAGCGATGAGGCGCAAAGGAGAAGAAGAGCAGCAAGTCTTGGCATGAATGATCGGCTTAGGTGGCTCGAGGATTGGCCCGGCATGGATTCACAAATGCGCTCGCATCGATGATACAACGCAGGCGCGGAATGCGCTCGGGCAGCATGAAACGTATGCTCGTTGGATTTCAACAGAGGCCTCTGGAAAAAGAGGGCTGGGGCTAGAACTGGCCGGTCGGATGCGAGACACTCTTACCGTCCCTGCGCATCTCTATTCATTGAGATGCTCCCTGAGATACAGCGGTTTTTCCGAAAGGCAAGCCAGTAAATAGCGAACCGCATGTCGAACGCGCAAGCAAACTTTAACCAGGTTCCCGATGTGAGAGACCGCCGCGAACATCCGCGCAGCGCTTCGTTTTGGCTGACCTACGTGGAGTTGGGCCAGGATAACGGAGGCATCGTTCTCAACATCAGCGAAAGTGGGCTGGCGGTGACGGCGGCCGAGCCGCTTGCCGAAGAATTTTATCCGCGCCTGCGCTTCCGCCTACCTAAATCCGAGCAATGGATCGAAACGAACGCGCACGTGGTCTGGACGGACACGGCGAAAAAAGGGGCTGGGGTCCGGTTCATTGATTTGGACCCAGGCGATCGCGAGCGGATCAGGAATTGGGTTTCCGCAGCTGGGAAGTTCGTGGACATTCATGAAAGAAGAAGCCTGGCGGAACAAGCGGAACATCAGCTCGCGGAAATGTCGCGCAAGCGGTGGTTGAAACGAACGCCGGTCGCTCAACCGGTGGCAACAGTACAAAACTTTGCGCCAGCGACACCCGAGGAGGAAACCGCGGAACCGGCCGTGGAGCCGCTTCTTCAGCCAGAGAAGCGGAGGCGGGTTGAAATATCCGCGACACCGCCGGCGCCCGCCCAGGCGAGCAAGCCGGAGGCAAAGCGCCGAAACGGAGTCCTCGTTCTTGCCGGGGTCGTGGTTCTGGGGCTCATTTTTTTCGCCGTCGGCGTGGGACTGGGAAAGGGCTTGTTCGATAAATGGCTGAGTCGCTATGCCAAGGCGGAGCCTGCCGGCGACAATTCGTCCGCCGCCTCCGCGACGAACTCGCTGCCGGCGGGTGATTCCGGCGGCGCAATTTCAACGAGCAAGAATGTCGCGCCGGCTACCAATTCCCCAACGCAGCGGCCGCCCATTCTCATGCCCGCCGGGCAAACGGGCGAGTCTGCTGCAACAAACCAAGCTCTTGAGCCCGTATTGGTGGCTCCGCCAAGCGAAGCACAGCCTCCCTCTCCATTACTGATTCCGGAACAAGCGGTAAGCGCGTCCTCATCGCTCGCCATCAGCTTTCAGCTCTCGGTTCTGGTGCCCGCCCAGCCCGGCTCAAAGAATTTGCAGGCGGGTGCGCTCCTTTATCACGTCGATCCGGTGTTTTCCTTGCCGCCGGGCCAGCAGCAAAGCGACGGAACGGTGAAGCTGCGAGCGAATATCGGCAAGGATGGAGTGGTGAACGATGTAAAGGCGGTGAGCGGTCCCGCCGAACTCCTGGAGCCCTCGGTGAATGCAGTCCGCCAGTGGCGCTACGGGATCACGAGGCTGCAGGGCCAACCCATCGAGGCGACCGCAGACATCACCATCGAATATCGGCCTGGCCGCTAGACATCGTCTCCGCCATCTCCGCCACGGTATGCGATACACGCTCCGCTTCGCCGGCAAAGTGAAGCCGAAATTGTCTTCGCCGCTGGAGAACTTGACCCCGCTGGGTCGTTAGTCTCTGACGCAGGTGGTTCTGCCATCACTGGGGTCTTTGTAGAGATGCTCCCCCGCAGGACAGGTTGGAGTTGTGCCCTGCTGCGCCTGCTCTCTGTCGCGTTCTTCCTGAGCTTTCCGATCGCGATCTCTATCCCGGTCCCGATCGGTGTCCGGTGCCGGCGCGCCTTGTTGTCCCTGAGGTCCCGGAGGACCTGGCGCTGCTGCTGGGTTTGCGGAACACCCGCCGATGAGCAGCGCTAGCGAGAACGTAGCGGTAATTAGCCATCTCTTCATTTCGATTCTCCCTTGTGGTGTCGCTCGGGGCAAAACGCTGCTACCGAAGACGATTGCACGTAGCCGAGAGCGTACCCGCAATGCACGGGTGAGTTCTGTCCCAATTCGCACAGTATTCCAGGTGCGGCCATTCCTTGACCGCGCCGCGCGGGTCTAATAGACTTAACGATTCGTCCGGGACTTCGCTTCGCAACTGTGGCGCGGGGAATCTCCGTACAATAAACAGACTCAAGCAGAGGAGAAAGATCGTTGCCGAAACGCACGTTTCAACCGCATGTGCGCCGCCGTCATAAGAAGCACGGCTTCCGCAAGCGCATGAAGAGCCAGGGTGGACGCAAAGTTCTGGCGCAGCGCCGCAAGAAGGGGCGCCACAGTCTCACGCGCGTCTGATTTCGCGCCGCCGAATTTCCCGCGCGAATGCCGGCTGGTGCGGCGCGCGGAATACGACGCGGTTTACCGCGAAGGGCGCCGCCGCACGAGCCGCGAGTTCACAATATTTCTACGCCCCAATGGCCTCGAAATCAGCCGGTTCGGCTGGAGTATCAAAAAGGCGCTGGGTAACGCGGTCCGGCGCAACCGAATCCGGCGACGCCTGCGCGAAATTCTGAGATTGCATCGACGGGAGATTTCATCGGGATGGGACATTGTGATTCATCCACGCACGACGGCCGCCACGCTGGAATTTTTGGCGCTGACGCAGGACCTGCTGAAGCTGTTGCCGCGCGCGAATCCGGGCGCGTGAGCCCCGCCGCTAGCTCTGCTGCCAGGAAATCGTGGCAGGCCTGGGTGCTGCTCGCATTCGTCGGCTTCTACCGGATTTTTCTTGCGCCCTTTTTCGGCGGCGCTTGCAAGTTTTATCCCTCATGCTCGAAGTACGCGCAGGAAGCCATTGCACGGCTCGGCGCGCGTCGTGGAATCGTGCTAGCGCTGAAGCGGCTGGGGCGATGCCGGCCGTTTACCAAGGGTGGATTCGATCCGGTGCCGGATGTTCCATTTCCCGCCGAGCAGCGTGCCCAGGGTGAAGCGCAGTGAGCGATATGAACGATCAGGTGCGCGCGGTTGTTTTCGTTCTTCTGGCGCTGGTGATTCTTTTCACTTGGGGACATTTTTACAAGCCGCCCGTCGCTCCGCCACAGTCTAGTCCCGCGCAAACCGCTCCGCAGAATGCGGCGGAGCCAAGCAGCAGCGCGATTTCTGCAGCTGTTGCACCGTCGATGCAAGGGGCCAAGACCGGACCCGGCCGCGCGGCCATCCCCACAAGCATTCAAGCCACCGAAGAGAAAACCGTCACCGTCGAAAGCTCGCTCTTTGTAGTGGAGCTTTCAAATCGCGGCGGCGTGGTGCGCAGCTGGAAGCTGAAGAAATATTGGGACGATGAAACGACGCATCATCCACTGGATTTGGTGAACGCGTCCGCGGCGCAGGAACTGGGCTGGCCCTTTTCGCTTTTGCTCTCCGATGCGCAGTTGGAGGCTCGCGTCAATTCGGCGCTGTACGAAATAGGACCCGCCCCGGGCCATCTGGACGCGCCCGCGGAGATCACCTTCCACTGGAGTGACGGGCACTTGGACGTCACCAAGAAGCTGAAATTCGATCAGGACTACGTCTTGTCCGTGGAAGCCTCGGCCATGCTCGACGGACAGCCGCTGCCGGTGGCCATCGCCTGGCGCGGCGGCTTCGGCGACAAGGCCATCTACAAAGGCTCCGCGCTGGTGACCGTTTTCTACAACCTCAACGACAAACTTAATCTGCTGCAATATAAGAAACTGGGCGTCTCAGGAAATCAGAACCAACCGGCGCTCCAGCCCGGCCCCATGGAATATCTGGGAGTCGAGGATCAGTTCTTCACCGCTGCGTTTTTGCCCGACGGTTCGGAACTCTCGCTCTGGCATTGGACCCAGGACCACGGAATCGTGGTGGACGACAAGCCCGCGAGCGAGCCCATTGCCGAGATGGCTGCTGGAACGGCCATTGCCGCCCCGCTGCACGCGCGCGTTTATGTGGGGCCGAAAGACCTGAAGATTCTGGAAAAAACAAAGCCGCCCCTCGCGGAACTGATCAATTTCGGTTGGACCGGAGTGATAGCCAAACCGCTCCTCTGGGTGCTCCAAACCATCCATTCGAAAGTGTCGAATTACGGCTGGTGCATCGTTCTGCTGACGCTGGTGATCAACTTCGCCTTGTTCCCGCTGAAGATGAAAAGCTGGCGTTCGATGCAGAAAATGCAGAAGGTGGGGCCGGAAATCCGGCAGATCCAGGATCGCTACAAAAAGTATTCGATGACCGATCCGCGCAAGAAACAAATGAACGAAGAGGTGATGGCCATCTACAGCCGCGAGGGCATCAATCCCATGGGCAGCTGCCTGCCCATGCTCTTCCAGATGCCCATCTGGTGGGCGCTGTGGCGCGTGCTGAACGGCGCGATTGAGCTGCGCCACGCGCCGTGGATCGGCTGGGTCCACGATCTTTCGGCCAAAGACCCCTATTACATTTTGCCGATCGGCATGGCCATCATGATGTACTTGATGACCAAAATGACGCCGCAGACGAGCACGGATCCGGCACAGCAGAAAATAATGTCACTGATGCCGCTGATGTTCGGGTTTTTCTTTTTCAATCTTTCTAGCGGCCTGAATTTGTATATGTTCACCAGCAACCTGGTGGGAATCGCGCAGCAAGTGTATTTGAATCGCACCGAACCCCTTCCCTCCAGAAGTAAATTCAAAAAGAAGCCGGCTGATGCGTGACGAACGAGCGGCGGACCAAAAGAAACCGTTCTTGAGAGAGCGTTCAAACACGGAAGCGCGGCTCGACTTCGAGCATGCGGCTGTGGAACTCAAGAGCTTTCTGGACCTGGCCGTTCGCGAAATGGGCCTCGCGATCCAGTATGAAATCTCCACTCCGGCGGCGCTCGAAGGCGGACCCGCAGAGAAAGACGTGGTGATTGCGTTTCAGGGAGCGGATCAGAATTTTCTGCTGGAGCGCAACGCCGAACTTCTTTTGGCCCTCGAGCATGTGGCGCATCGCTGGCTGCGGCTTGACCCCCGGCTGCACGACCGCGTGCGGTTCGATTGCGGAGATTATCGCGCCACGCGCTTGGAGGAACTAAAACTTTCCGCGCGCGTGGCCGCGCAGCGCGTGCGCGAGACGGGCCAGCCCTTCCGCTTCAATCCCATGTCGCCTCGCGAGCGCCGCTTGATCCACCTGGAACTCACTGGCGCGCAAGGAGTTCGCACCGCGAGCGAAGGCGCGGGCGACCGCCGCCAGCTGGTAGTTTATCCTGCGAACAAGAAGTGACCGGCCCGGCCTAAAAATTCCGCGCTCCGTATCGCTCACACTTCAAGAACGTAACCTTGCTTGCCGACGTTGAGGCATTGCGTGGCGCCGATGCGATCGGTCAAGCCCGCGGTTTCGTGGATGTGGCCGCAAAAAAGATAGGCGGGCTGCGTGCGTTCCACCCAGGCGCGGAGAGTGGGGCTCCCAGCGTGTTTTCCGGGCGCAAATTCGTCCAGCTTGGTGCCGAACGGCGGAAAGTGCGCCACTAGATGGAGCGATTTGATTCCCTCAAAGGCGGCGAGCGCTTCGGCGATGTCTTTTTCGGAATATTCTCCGGGCGTGTTGAACGGAGTGATGTTGCTGTAGCCCAGCCCGGCCCACTGCACCGTTGCGGATGCGGATTTCAAACTGCGTACCTGGCGATGAAAGTCCACCAGGCCGAACTTCTCGCAAAACGCTTTGTTCTCTTCGCGTGTCTCGTGATTTCCCGGCAGCGACCAGACTTTTTCACCGAGCGGCTTCAGGATTTCACCGCAACGATCGAGTCCCTTCCCGAAATTCGAGAGATCTCCGGCGGCGATATAGATATCCGCTGGCTGCTCGACGATGCGCTCGAGCGCGCGCAAATCACCGTGAATATCGCTGAAAATCAAAACTTTCATGGCGTCTCTCCGTTGCGTTGCGGCGCGAGCTTCTGCATGCGGCGCAGGAACATTCCATCGGACTGCCAGCCTTCCTCGACAACGTTCCCTGCGGAGTCAAAAACCACGCGATAGGTAAACGGCTGCGGGCTTTTGCGCCGCGTGTTGACGAAGCGGTTCTCTCCGAAATCGACGATGCGTTCATCCGCATCGACCGAGGTGCGAATCACCGGGAAACGCGCGAACTGCCAGAAGAGCTGCACTTCCGGAAGCTCCAGCGCGCGCGCCACGAAGCGGTCCGGCGGCGAATCGGCGATGAAGCGGAACGCCGGCGGCTCTGGGTTGCGCAGGTCGTAGCGCGCCTGAAACACTCCGTCCGCGGAACGAATCACGCCGCCCCAATCGAGCAGCGAGGGTGGGAGCGGCAGCGCGCCGATGCGGTCGATCGAGATGTGATTGGCCGAGGCAAAATCCTTCACGCGAATGAGGGCCGCATGATGCGCGACGCTGCAGGCGAAAAGATACACGATCGTCCCGTACGTTCCGGCCTGGCACCACGCCGAGCGCTTGACGCGAAATCCCCAATCGCCCCGCGCCGGAAGAAAAAATAACGCGGCAATCGCGGCGCTGGCAACGGCCACGAGCCAAAGGTGAAATGGAAATCCAGCCGCTCCGGCCAGGGCCCAGGCCGCGAGTGCGCCGAGCGTAAATAGGGGCCACATCTTGAGTGCGCGCGAGCGGCTCTTCTCGCGATCGCCATAAATCCACGCAGCAACCTGCGGGAGCAGAACAATCGAAGTGAAACTGAAATCGATGATGAAGAGCAGATCCCAGGCCACGCGCGTCTGCGATAGAGGCGTCCACATGCGGGTTCCGAACGACGTCATTCCGTCGAGAATGATGTGGCTGGCTATCCCAACGCCATAAATCAGTAAAAGCATAGGCCACGAAGGCGCCTCGATTTCAAGCCGGCGCGCAATCCAGCGCGTCAGCCAAGCTAGGAGCGCGGCAAAAAACGGGAGTGCTACGAAGGAATGTGTGATTCCGCGATGGTATTTGACAATGGCGAGCGGATCGCGCGAGAAGACTTCGCGGACGACATCCACGTCCGGGAAAACGGCCCCGAGCGTGGCCGCAAAGATGGCGACGCGCCCTTTGCGCTCGGCAAAATATCCTTTTCCGAGTAGCGCGCCCGTGATTCCGTGTGTTACAGGATCCATGAAGCCATCGGGAAAATGAAAGTGTACATGATAGACGAACGCTCAGGCGATTTCGATCAGCGGCGAACGCTTGAAGACAATCTCTCCGATGGCGCGCGCTGGAATAGCGCGGAGCGCGAGCGCCGCCAGAGCCGCTTCGGCGAATTCGGGCGCTACCGCCGCGAGCAGGCCCCCGGACGTTTGCGGATCGTAGAGCAGCGCGCGAAATTCCTCCGACACACTTTCCGCGAAGACCACGCAGCCTTCCAGAAACTCTCGATTGTTCTTCATGCCACCGGAAAAAAACTTGCCGCGTGCGGATTCCACCGCGCCGGGGAGATAGGCGACGCGCTGGTGATCGATCTTCGCCGAGACCCCGCTGCCGAGAGCCATCTCGCGCAGGTGGCCCAGCAGCGCGAATCCGGTGACGTCTGTGACCGCGTGCACCGGGTGCTTGTTTTGTGCGGAAGCCTCGACCTCGCGCAAAGCCTCGGCCGCATCGCGATTGAGCCGTACCATCGAAGCCGTGGCGGCGGCCACCCAGGTGTCCTCAGCGAGCCCCTGCTTCAACGCCGTAGAAATCACCCCGGTTCCGATAGGTTTTGTGAGCAGCAGAACGTCTCCAGCACGTGCGCCGATGTTTTTCCAGATTTTCTGAGGATCGATAAGTCCGGTTACGGCGTAGCCGAACTTCAGCTCGTCGTCGCGAATGGAATGTCCACCGACTACGGTGCATTTTGCCTCGACCATCTTGGCTAAGCCGCCGCGCAGAATCTCCTCCAGGATTTCCGGCGCAGCCGCCGCCGGGAAAGCCACAATCGTAAGCGCGGAAATCGGGCTTCCACCCATGGCGTAAATATCGCTCAACGAATTCGCGGCTGCGACCTGGCCGAAGAGCGCGGGATCGTCAACGATGGGCGTAAAAAAATCGACGGTCTGGACGATGGCGAGCTCGCCCGAAATGCGATACACCGCCGCGTCGTCGCTGGTCTCAAAGCCGACAAGCAGATTTGGATCGCTTTGTGGCGGCAGGCGCTTGAGCACCGCGTCCAAAACGCTCGGGCTCAACTTCGCGGCGCACCCAGCGGCCTTCGCGGTGGTCGTCAGGCGGACTGTTTCAGCCACGGAATCTCCTTGGGAAATTCAAGCTCACGATTATAGCGCGACGGCGCGGTGGGATTCGTTCGGCAGGAAGATTTCCGGGTGCGGAAAAATTATGCGTGCGCGGCCGCGGAACGAATGGGAATCGTAATTGGCTTCGCAGCTTCTGCGGCGCCTAGCATGTGGCAGCGCCCGTCGAAAATCGCGCCGGGTTCGATGATTAAGCACGGCGTGTGAATTTCTCCGGTCACGATCGCCTTGGTCTGGATTTCGACTTTTCCTTTGGCCTTAATTACGCCGTCAAAACGGCCGCCGATGATGACGTAGTTGCCCTCGATTTCACCCTGCACCGTGGCATGCTCGCCCAGAATCAGCGTTTCCTTTGAAATCAGCGTTCCCTTCATCGCCGAGTCGATCCGGAACGTCCCAGTGGATTCGAGCTTGCCTTCGAGCTTGACGCCGCGCTCGAGAAAGCCGGTCCATTCTCCGGAATCATGCCGTTTGCGGTCGAACCAACCCATAGCTGTGCACATCCCCCATCGGAAAAAGCAGGCCTGCGGTATGAAGAACGCGGCAGAACTATTTTCGCATTAATTGGTCGTAAAGGCGCGTCAAATCACTATCGTCGTAGTATTCAAAGATTAACTCTCCAGGCTTTCCCGCACGCCGAGGATGCATGAGGACGCGCGTACCGTATTCGCGCTGCAGTTCGTCGAGGGCGGCTTTGGTGTTCGGATCGATTGGCGCGGTTGAAGCGCCCGCGCGAGGCCGCGAGGCGCGCGAAGCCAGGCGCTCGAGTTGCCGCACCGTCATCCCACCGCGAGCGACCCGCCGCGCCAGCGACATGCGAGCATTTGTGTCGGCGATGGCGAGGAGGGCGCGACCATGTCCGGCGCTGAGGCGGCCTTCCTCGAGCAAATCCTGGATCGGGGCTTCGAGCTTGAGCAGCCGGACTGCGTTCGCGATAGTAGCGCGGTCCTTTCCGGTGCGTTCGGCAACCTGCTCTTGCGTCAGGTGGAATTCGTCGGTGAGGCGCTGGAACGCGTGCGCTTGCTCGACCGGGTTAAGGTCCTCGCGCTGCAGGTTTTCAACCAGCGTCATTTCCAGCGCCATCTCTTCAGGGACGTTGCGCACAACCGCGGGGACGCGGGCAAGGCCGGCCCTTTGTGCCGCGCGCCAGCGACGCTCGCCGGCAATCAGCTGGTAGCGGTTTCCAATTCGGCGCGCAACGAGCGGCTGAACGATTCCACTCGAGCGGATCGAGCGCGCAAGCTCTTCGAGCGCTTCCTCCCGGAAGCGAGTTCGAGGCTGATAGGGGCTGGGGTCAATCAGGTCGATATCGACCTGCAGCAGGCCATCAGTCGGCGCCAGCGCTACCGCTGCTCCCGCCATCTTCGATTGGCCCACCGTCGTCGTCACTTGCCCTGGCGGTGTTGCTGGCAGCCCCAGCGCTGGCACCTCCGCTGGCGGCGGCTGCGGCTCGGGCTCCCGAATCAATGCGCTCAGGCCCCTGCCCAACGCGTTTCTTGGCATTGATGATAACCTCCTTAGCTAGTAGGATATAGCTCTCGGCGCCTTTACTATGTATGTCGTAGAACATCACCGGCATTCCGTGACTTGGCGCCTCGGCCAGCCGAACATTTCGCGGGATGACGGTCTCGAAGACTTGCGCGCCAAAGAAGCTACGTAGGTCGGCCGCAACCTGCTTCGATAGTGTCGTGCGGTCATCGTACATTGTGAGCAGAATGCCCTCGATAGCGAGTGATGGATTTATTGTTCGTCTCAGGCGCATTAGCGTGTCAAGGAGTTCGGAGACACCTTCGAGGGCGAAGTATTCACACTGAATCGGCACAAGCACGGAGTCACTCGCGGCTAGAGCATTCAGAGTTAGGAGATCAAGCGCTGGCGGGCAATCAATGAGCACAAAAGTGTAGTTGTCGCGGATGCCTTGGATCGCAGCTTTGAGGCGGTATTCGCGATTCTCCATTGAAACGAGCTCGACGGCCGCACCGACAAGATTCTTATCGGAGGGTATTAGTTCGAGACCTTCGACTTGAGCGTCCAGAATGATTCGATCGACCGGCTCATCGAGAATCAGCGTTTGATACAAAGTCCTCCTGGCGGGATCCTTCGGGAAACCAAGTGCGCTCGTCGTGTTGCCCTGAGGGTCACAATCGATGATCAGTGTTTTCTGCTCGGCCGCAGCCAAAGAGGCACCGAGATTCACTGCGGTGGTGGTCTTGCCGACACCACCCTTCTGGTTTGCAATGGCAATGACGCGAGCCAAATTTATCTCCCACAGAACGCAGCGAGAATGTAACAGACACTTTTCGACTCATGCAAGAAAATGTTTCACGTGGAACATAAATGAACGTTCGATCCGGCCAAAGGAGGGGGGCAAGAATGTTCCACGTGGAACAAACGATAGCGACAGCGCTGGGCTAAAACGGTGTCGGCCGACCGACAAGTAAGTATCTTCGCTCGGATCGAGGAATCAGGCTTGGCCCGCTCCAATTCCAGTTCGGAGCGCGGCAAATCGCGAATGTGTCCGCCTGCCCGAGCCAGAGCAGCACCCTTCCATCCACCGAAAGGTGCGTCCGGGACCACTCTAAAACCTCAGCGTGCATTCCGAGGGCCCTGGCGGCGACGAAATCGAAAGCGGGTTCTCCCCCCGGATAGTCCTCCATGCGCCCTCGATATATCTCGGTACGCTCAAGACCAAGATCCCGAACGATTTCCGACAGGAATGCGGCCTTCTTCTTGTTCGATTCGATTAGGCAGAGCCTCAATTCTGGAGCGAGCAGCTTTAGGGGCACCCCCGGAAAGCCTGCCCCCGTGCCAACGTCGGCGAGCCGACCTTCGCGTATTGATGCGCAGGAGGCCGCAAACATCGATTCGCCAAAGTGAAAGCGAACGATCTCGAGCGGGTCGGTCACGGTCGTGAGCGAGATCTTGCTGTTCCAGCGTAACAATAACGAAATGTAGGACCGTATTGTTTCACAGAGCTGGAGATCCGGCGGCGACACGCCGTAGGGCGCCAGTGCGTCCGCGATTTGAACATCGGAGAGAGATTTCATATAACTATATGTGTAGTATTCTGCTGATAACAATCACCTTAAATCCGCTGGGGTCAGTTACCGCTCACGTCGCTGCATCGCTGCCCGGAACTGCTTCGGCGCGAACATTCCGACAGTGAAATCGGCGACGAAGTGCGCAATTACGGTGGGCAGCAGGCTGCCGGTCCAGGCCCGCACCGCGGAAAAGAGAAGTCCCACGGAGAAGGTTGATGCCAGGCCCCGGCGCCCCTGGTAGAGATGCGCGAGGGCGAAGAAGACCGCCGACCCCCCGATTCCAGCAAGGACGCGGCCCCCGGACCAATCCTCGAAAACGCGCTGAACGAAGCCCCGGTAGATGAGCTCTTCGCAGACAGAAACCGTTCCCACCAGAGCGAAGAAAATGAAGCGCTCGAGCGCATCCTGGGGAAAAAGTTTGAGCGCAAGTTGCGGAAGCACGCCTTTGATTTCGTCAGGGCGAGCGACCAGGCGACGAAGGCTGTAAATTTGGTTGAGCAAAATCGCAATAGCCACTACCACGGCGATGGTTACTGCGAGCGCAGGGTCGGGGATGGCCAGCCCCAATTGCGCAGGACGGATCCCATACGCATGCGTACGCCAAAGAATTACACCGACGGCAACCCATTGAAACGCGATGGTGGAGGCGTAGAGCGAGAGGCGCTCAATCTTCGTTGTGTCAGGCGCTTCGAGAAGTTGCCGGACGCGGCGCCGGCCAAGAGTCGGCACCGCCACTCCGAGAAAAAGCAGGATGAGCGCGAAATCCCAGTGCATCGATATTAGATGAAAACATTTTTGGCGCCCCGGAGCAAGCCGAACTCCTGTTGACACCGGCGGACGCCCCGCCGTATCGTTCTTGATTCTGCGAAACGAGCGAAGATGGAAATTCTGGTCATCGGCGGCGGCGGCCGCGAACATGCGATCGTCGGGAAGCTGCGCAAGAGCGCGGCGGTGGAGAAGATTTGGTGCGCTCCGGGGAATGGCGGGATTTCGCAAGATGCCGAATGCGTCGCTCTTGATTTGAACGACGTGAATGCGGCCGCGGACCTGGCCGCTAGGCTGGGAGCGGATCTGACCATCGTGGGGCCGGAGCTGCCGCTGGTGCGCGGAATTGCTGATGAATTCGCGAAGCGCGGGCTGGCGTTGCTGGGGCCGTCGCAGCAGGCTGCGCAGCTCGAGGGCAGCAAGATATTTGCCAAGAAATTCATGGAGCGGCACGGAATACCAACCGCCGCGGTTTACGGGATTTTTGATTCGCCCATTGACGCCTACACCTCGCTCTGCTCCGTGGATTGGCCGCTAGTGGTGAAGGCGGACGGACTGTGCGCGGGCAAAGGAGTGCTGGTGACTTCGTCGCCGGACGAAGCCAACGCATTCATCGATCGGCTCATGGAGAAAGGCGAGTTCGGCGACGCGGGCAAGAAGATTCTCCTCGAAGAAGGGCTTGCGGGACAGGAACTTTCCTACATTATTCTGACTGACGGAACGAATTTTGTTTCGCTTGCGCCGTCGCGTGACCATAAGCGCGCGTTTGACAACGACCAGGGGCCGAACACGGGCGGCATGGGCGCCTATTGTACGCCGTCGATTTTGCCGCTGGAGCTCGAAGCGAAAATTATTGAGACGATCGTGAAGCCGACGTTGGCCGGTTTGCGCAAAGATGACTTGGCCTATCGCGGCTTTTTGTATTTCGGTCTGATGCTCACGCCGGAAGGGCCGAAAGTGCTCGAATACAATTGCCGCCTCGGCGATCCGGAGACGCAAGCTATCCTGCTGCGCGCTGATTTCGATTTGGCGCAACTCTGTGCGGAAGCTGCGCGCGGCCAATTGGGCCGGATTCCGGCAAAATCGTCGAGTGGGGCAAGCGTTTGTGTTGTGATCGCATCGGAGGGCTATCCGGACAACCCCCACACCGGCAAAGCTATAAGCGGCCTGCAGGACGCGGCCCAAGTTCCTGGGGCAGTGATATTCCACGCGGGAACGCGCCGCGAGGGAGACAACTTTTACACCACCGCTGGCCGAATTCTATCCGTCTGCGCGACCGGACAGGATTTGTCAGCGGCCTGTCGTATCGCTTACGACGCAGCTAGTAAGATCAAGATCGAGGGCTCGTTCTATCGCAAGGATGTCGGCGCGCCCAAGGCCAGCAAACAGGCTGCCGCAGAGGTCTCTCGTGGCTGAGGTGCTTCAACTCTTCCTTTGTCTGGTCCACCGCTTTCCGATGAAAGAAGCGGAGGAAGTGGACGCGATCGAAAACAAGGGCTTTCGCGGCTGTATTCACGGGCGTCCGGGGAGCGAGCGGCAGGTTCTGCTTATCGACTCGGAAACGCTGGAGAGATTTGGCGTTGCGCCGGGAGCGACGAAAGAGAACATCACGACACGGGGGCTCGACTTCCAGGCGCTGGCGGTGGGCCAGATGCTGCGCGTGGGGCAGAGCCTCTTCGAGATCACCGTCCCCTGCGACCCGTGCCCGCGAATGGACGAAATTCGCATGGGCTTGCAGGAGGAACTGCGCGGCCAGCGCGGCTGGCTCTGCCGCGTGGTTGAATCGGGAAGAATACGGCGCGGGGATCAGATTGAAGTGCTGGTCCCGGCGTCTGCACACGCCGTTACAGAAAAAAACTAGGAGATCGGCTACGTGACCAAAGAAGACAAACAAAAGTCGGCGACAGTGGCAATTTTGATGGGTTCGGACACGGATTTTCCTGTAATGCAAGAAGCGGCGAAAACCCTCGATAAATTCGGCATTCCCTACGAATTGGAAGTGGTCTCCGCGCATCGCACTCCCGCCCGCGCGCATGAATACGCCACCACCGCCTTGCAGCGGGGGTTGAAGGTGCTGATAGCAGCGGCGGGCGGAGCGGCACATCTGGCGGGCGTGATTGCGGCTAACACCACGCTGCCGGTGATCGGCGTTCCCATGGGCACGAGTTCGCTGAACGGGCTCGATTCGCTTCTGGCCACCGTGCAGATGCCCGGCGGGATTCCGGTTGCGACCATGGCCATCGACAAAGCCGGCGCAGTGAACGCGGCAATTTTCGCCGCCGAAATTCTGGGCCTGGCGGATGCGGATATCGCGCGCAAGCTGGTCGCGCATAAGCAAGACCTCGAGCGATCGGTGGCCGAAAAGAACGCGCGGCTGAAGCAACAACTCGCCGAAAAGAAGTAGGTCCCGCGGCGAAGGTCAATTCGAAGGGTGCGGATGCAGAAGGGACGGTGCGTCGTCAGGACGCTCTTTCTCTTCGGCAGGTTTTTGGGTTTCGGCCGGCGGCTTCAAAATCCATTCGAACCCGGATCCCATGCCGATCATCGCCATAGTTTCGCGCGAAGAAGGCGAGGCCATCACGTTAAGCGCCGCGCGCAGAAATTGCGTTGCATCTACTGCAAGAATCTTACTGCTTTCGCCTTGCAGTAGACGGTCCGCGACTTCTCGCATTTTCGGGTCGGAGGAGCAGATCTTCTCGACGGCCGGATCTTTTTGGCGGAGCAAATCGAGCAGCGCGGGCGCCTGCGCTTCGGGCGGATAGTGGAATTCAGAAAGGGTGCGCGGCTGGCCCTTCTCCGGCGGCCAGATTTGCAGATAGCGGGGCATGAGCACGCGCGTGTCAAAATAGTCTTGCCGCTGCATGGCTTGCTGCATGGAAAAAGCCAACTGCCAGACCTCCGGGCCATATCCTTCCACGTAGTCCGCCAGAATCAACTCGGCGATGGGTTCGTCTTCAGCCAAACCA
>Ga0302224_10000640_pt1 | contig 16880 bp, 24 predicted proteins | sample II_Palsa_E3_1_FD_193520 | JGI IMG/M metagenome (GOLD analysis project Ga0302224, IMG submission 193520) | Peat permafrost microbial communities from Stordalen Mire near Abisko, Sweden - II_Palsa_E3_1 | ecosystem: Environmental > Terrestrial > Soil > Palsa > Peat permafrost | place: Sweden... | reverse complement strand
TGTTTTTATAAGTAGGATTATTACTGATTGCAAGCACCAAGTCTTCTTCTGAATTTGTTTTGACAGCTTGTTTAGTTTTTGATATATCTTCTTGGATGAGTTGATACACATCCAAATAATTTTCCTTAAACCGCTTGATTGCACGTTCAGATAGGACAAATTGGCTTTCTGAAACATTAGTATATTTGGATGCAAGCCAATCATGAATATCTTTGGGAGTGTAATCGAGAATAAGTTTGCTTATTAATTCTTGAGAATCTGGATGTTCTATAATTTTTTTTACAACCGCTGTATTATTTTTTTTGGTCATCTTTTATCCGGTTTGTTTGAGAGATTGTTTCCAATCGTTCTCCCATATATAAATGAGATTATATCCAGCTTGTTTAATGAGTTGTTCGCGAGCTAACGTCTTTTGATATAATTCTCCAAAAGTTTTCTTTACCATTTTATTTTCATCTAATGGATTGAAAACTGCTGGATTACCGTGCCAGTAGTCGCCATAAAATTCATAAATTGTGTTGGTGGTCGGATCGAAAGCATCAGGCTTGATCCGCTTCAAGCCAATTTTTATAGTTGTTTGGCGACTTTCTAATGATATACTAAGTGAATCGAGCCACGCAGTTTCGGGCTTTGATACATTGATCCCGATACCACATTTAGAACAACCATGTCCTCCTAAATGACTACTGGGGCTTTGTTTAAATAAACCATGTTGTAAGCATAATATTTCTATTAGAATATGGCCTCCAACATATTCATCTGGATAAGAATATTTTTTGCCGTGAATTTTTTCAGCTTCTTCAATAAATTGCAATGTATTTTTTGTTCTTACTTTAGATCGCTTAATCTCGCCACAAAAAGGACATCCGCTTCCACGTAAATGATTTGATGGCGTTTGCTCAAATATCCCATGAATAGGACATTTAATCTCTAAACAAACTGCATCACCTTTGTAGTTATTAAAATAAATATATTTGTCATTATGAACAAATATAGCGTCAATAATAAATTGTTCACAAGTTTTACTATTTGCGATACCTATTTTAATAGCTCCACAATCAGGGCAGCCTTGTCCTCTCAAATGAGCCTTTGGGCTTTGCCAAAAGTTTCCATGAATAGAACACAATATCTCTGTTAAAATATTATTATTTGCGTAATCTCCTGGATATAAATATTTACTATTATGAACAAGATTAGCGCGATCTATAAAGATTTGTTTAGTTAATTTGACGCTACCGCCACATTCATGACATCCACGACCCATTAAATGTTTATCTGGTGTTTGCAAAAACACCCCATGAATAGGACATTTAATTTCAATATTAGTATGAGAATTTTTATATTCTCCGAAGTATTCATATTTGAAATTATGAATTTGATTAGAACGATCTACAAATTCAACGAATGTCATTCTAGTTTTAGATCTAGCTAATTTATCACCACAAATAGGACATCCATTGCCATTTATATGCGAATGGGGTGTTTGTTCAAAACATCCGTGTATTGGACATACAATTTTTAATTTAACATCAATTAAAAAATATTCTTCTGGATAAGAATATTTTCCATTATGAATTTGATTGGCACGGTCTAAAAATTGTTGATTAGTTAATTTTGCAGGCATGCTTATTTATATACCGATCATAACTTTTTCTCGACAAAAATCTAATTGATTAAATTACTGGTGGAAATTTAATCTTCCTTCACGTGAGTCAAAAATTTGGCTGAACGGAGTAATAAGCCCTTGAGTTTGTAGGGAAACATCAGATCCTGGCACCTTGTCTCCGTTATTCAAAACATACCCTACCGAATAGCTATAAATCTTCTTCGTTAATTCGCACCGATACACATTTTCACCAACTCTTGCTAATTGTGCGCCAGGACAATCAGGACATGTACGCGCACTTAAAGGATATTCTAATATTCTATACTCCTTAGTCATACCACTATTATCAATCGCCTTCTCAACTTCACTCTTCTTATTATACTTATTCAACTCTTCTCTTGGCTCTTGATATTTTTTCTGCAAAGTTATGGCTCTTTGTTCCTGTAAATCTTTACGTTCGGCATAAGCATTAGGTGGAGCTGCAATAGATAAAAGCAATTCGTCTAATACAGAAGCCATTTTCTTAAGTTGCGGATCATTAGAAGCATCAAGAGCTGCAGCCAAAGCAGCAGTCTCTTCAATCGATTCTGAAGTAATTAATGACTCAGAAGGCGGCTCAATACTATCTACTTCGTTTGCTGCTCTCTTGAGCAGTTCAGCTGCTAAGACGCAGGACTCTGCCACTACTTGCATGCACTTTTCATCAGCTTCGGCAAGCAACATTGCTTCATTATTTGGACTTGCTAACCAAGCTGCCATAGCATTTAATAGTTCAGCGGTTCTCATTATATTCTCCTAAAATTTCCGTCATATTTAAATGCCATTTTCTTGTCCCAAGCTTCGCCCTCTTCTTCGAATAATGGAGCATTGGTTTGAGTGGCTTCTTGACGTCTATCAAGTATATTCTGAATTATTGACCTAATTTGATCGATACCACTTGGAATTTTACCTCTTGACAATGCATGAACCAATCTAGTCAAAGGCAATTCTAGGCTTGGATCTGAGTCAACTACAAAGCTCCACGTCTCTAAATCTGGAATATTATAATCGTCTCCATGTTGTCTAATGAATGACATAATTTCAGAATCCGATAATTTAGCGCCTTGAGGTTCAAAGCGCCCAAATTCTTCGGTACTACCGCCTAATTTATTCATAGCATTTAAAATAGTTAATGCAATACTTGTAATTCTAGACAAGCCTTTCCTAGCCTTAGCATATTGCTGATCTCGTAATTTACGATCATGTTTGCTAGAACTTGATAACAATTGAAAAATTAATTCAGAAACATGTGGGAATTGCAATTTTTCATCTACTTGTTTTTGATTTTCTTTTATTTCTTTAACTAATAATGTTAAAGCTTTTCTAATGTCTGATAAAGACACAGCACTTTTATTAGCTTTTAAATAATCAATAATAGATACAATTTTTTTACAAAACTGATGTCCTTCAACAGCCTGTGCTTCATTCGCATTAGTAGGCTTACTGGCATTGGCATCTGCACAAGCTCTCAATATATTAAATAATCTATTTGGAATTTCCCATAAAATATCTAGACTATTTCTAATATTAGCTTCAACATCTGCCATTTTAGGATCAACGGCTTGTGAAACTAATTCATATTTCTGTTCAAATGACTGACTTAGTTTATCTATTTTCATAGATCAACCAAAAATCTTGGCATTAATAAAAGATGCTCCTTCATAAGTCTCATCCATACCCTTACGAAATAATGGTCTGCAATTTCCATCTTTATCTTGATATACTTTGTTAATTGATAATCCGGTATGCGAACATACTGGATACTCACTAACAGCACTTTTAATCATTTTGGAACATTTAGTTTGGGCAGTTTTTACGCCAGCTAAGCTAGTCATATAAAGTTGAAACCCAGTATCATAAGCTTTTTTATCGCCACAATTAGTTAAAACATTCAAGGCGTCTTCTGCCTTGGCATGATTGCCATCTACAAGCGCTTGACGTAAATTAGTTATAACTTCACTTGGCTTTAAACCATATTGAGAAGAAGCGACGGCAGCGGCTTTAAAATCGGTAGTATTATTTTCAATCAATCTTTCCAATGCCCCTTGGCTAAAAGAATCAACGCCACCATTACAAAGTAATATAGCTGGTTGAACAATTTTGCCATTAGCTACTCTTACTGGAACGGAAAACGCAAGACGACCATCATTCAAAGAAACATTAAGATAAATTGTAGAATTGTCTGTCTTAGCATGTTTATCAAAACCCTGCACTACAACTTGTGGATTCTTAAAACCAAAACCACAAATTTCACGAGCAACATGTTCACGCGCAGCATTAACTATTTTAGCACCTAAATGGAATTCAGCGATGCCAAGTGCAGAAGAAAATTTCTTTTCAAAAGATTCGAATTCATTAGATTTTGGAAGCTCCACATCCTTTTTAGACGCTTCTGCCATTTTTTGACCAACAATCTGACCTTGAAAAAATTCTGACTTGCCTTGACGCGTTGCATTGAGACGTGTAACGGCTAATTCAGCTGCGCTAACTTCACGATGGTCGATGGATGCAGCAGTAAGAGCACTTAAAATATCAGTAGCTCCGATTTTAGTTTTCGTACCAGCTTGTTGTGTAAGATAAGCTTTTATTGTAACATGATTAAGATCTTCTGGGCCAGAATTACCCATAAAAACTTCGGGATCAATAACATTGCTTTTTGCTATTTCTACTGGAACATAAAAACTAGTTACACCTTTTGGAGTATCATAATCTGCTTGTATAACGATAAACTTGTCATTACCATCACGAACTGTTAATTGAGTTGGTCTGAGATTCCAAACATCCAATGTTGATCCAACTGACTTTAAAGCTTTATTGGCAAGCGGTTGAGAATACATTTTTAATGGAGAATGTTTGTCGAAAACACTTTCTAATGCATTAGCTAAAACTTGATCGCCTACTTCATAAGGATTATTTTGTAAAGACTCATCACGTTGATATGTAATAACTGTTGGTTCTGCCGGAGCTTCACCAAGCTCTTCTTGAAAAAACTCTGCAAACTTAGTATTATTAGAATAAAGTTTATGTGAAAGAGATTTAAAATCGGCCCTGCTAATGAATAAATTATTGTTACGATTCATATCACTAATTATTCTAGACATACTGCCGAGCGTCTTATCTTGAGGATAAGCTGCGGCGCACTTTGCTAATTTAACTGCCAAAAGCGGAGTAGCTAATCTTTCATTATTCTCTACTGCTTTAGCGAGAGAACCTACAAGTTGTTGTATTTTATTAACGCTCATATTAAATGCCTATTCTGTTAAACAAGTTCTGGGTACCTTTTAGATACTTCTTGTCTGGCCGTTTCATTTAACTCACTCAAAAGAGCTTTGACTAATTTCTTATTGGTGGCTAATTTTTCAGGTAAGTATTTTTCAGCCTTATGTAACTCCGTACTTGGAATGCCTAATTTTGAAGCGGAGAGTCTTACAAGAGGGTCTCCTTTATAAGATACTTGTAAATCACTGCCATTTTTAGTAACTAATACGTTCCATGGGGCAGCAGTCTTTTCTAATTCATCTTCGTCTTCATAAAGAGCAACTATATAATCACCATCTTCGGCGTGATTAACTTGCCATAATTCAGCGCCCTTATCATTGGTTTTAAAGCGGACCACATCGAAAGCCACCGTTTCTAACTGATCTTTTACGTCAGAAAGGCGATACGCTTTTTTAGTAATCGTGTTAGCCAAACCTGAATAATCTAGATTAAACTTTGCCATTTGTCTCCCATTAACAGAATACACCTACCTTATATAGATAGTTATTAGCATATCCTCTATATTATTGATAAGCGAACCTATCGTATATATTCTAGATTATTACCACCCTTATTACCAGAAGGCTTTATTTCTGAGTTTGGAGACTAAAACTCGCAGTTTTTCTTCGTCCATAAGAATGTCGTAAAGATCTACTATATAGATATTATTTAATGAATGAGGGATGTCTAACATCTTACAAAGATCAAGAGCTTTTTTATATTTGTCATTATGTGATAAAATACGCTCGGCGTATTGTTTGTCAGTTTCGTTTAGCATTCTAGCCACTCCCATTATATTCATTACCAGAACGCTTTCAATTTTAATTTGGAAACTAACACTTTAAGTTTTTCTTCGTCCATAAGAATATCGTATAGATCGGTTACTTTAATTTTACCTTCTTCTGGGTCTGGTATAGTATATGCGTAAAACGGAATATCTAACATTTTACATAGATCTTCAGCCTTCTTCCATTTATCATGGATAATCGCAATGCGCTCTGCAAATTTTTTATCAGTTTCATCTCTAAATCTATAAATCATTTATTTTTACGATCGCTCCATAATTCTTTTGCAGAGTTGGACATTTGAGTTTTAGTTTCTTCGGTGTGAGTTTTACCAGTCCAACGAGTAAAGTTGTTAGCGAGTGGAATTTCTTTACGATGTAATATACGATAAACACGACTCGTTGCAATATCAAACATACTACAAATTTCTTTAATAGTTATATTGTCTTGATACGCTTTAACTACTACCTCATCTAAATCTGTTTTGGTTCGTGTCTTACGTCTTTTTTCAATTGTTTCTTGAGATATAATTTTTCCAACTTGGGCGGCACTAATTTTAGCCTTTGCCTCTTCGGTATGATGTTTTCCTTGCATTGGATGACCGTCTCTTTTATGACGGTCAATCATAAAGATAGAATTGGCATCTTTCCACTCTTGTGTATGTAAACCAAATCCGCCGCCAATTTTAATGTTATAACCAAACTCAGGATCTAGTGTATTAAACTCAAATATATAATGCATTTCAAAATCATCAGCTTCTTCTTGTGTTTCTACTTTTTCTAAAACTGAATAAACAAACCTATCTAGCCCGTACAGTTGCAAAGCATTATAAATATGCCAACATCCATAATATCCAATGCCATTGGACCCCATTCGTTGTTTAAATGTTTGCCACGTTTGACCAATATATATTTTGCCATTATCTTTATTTGCTAACGCATAAATTAGACAGTATCTTTTATTTTCTTCCATAGTTACATAATGTTGTCAAGATTAAAAATGGTAATATAGATTACCGGCATGGTAAAAGAATTTACCATTTTTCGTCTCTTACTTCAGCTATCCTCTGAAGAATATTTTTAATCTTATCATCACTTTCGATGATTTTCTTGATCTTTTTACGGGTTCCGCCGTAAATTCTTTTACCATGCTTGTAATCGACGTTGCCATTAAGGCTTTTAGTAATCTACTTAAAGACATATGGGGGAGCTTTTAAGGGCTCCCCCATATGCCGAGCTTTGGTTTACATTTAACAACTTAGCAATCTCCATTTGCGTCTTCCCCTCAGCATACAACCTAACAACATCTCTCCGTCTCTCCGTAAGCAATGTATCAACCACTCTCCAAAACTCTTTCTTTAATTGATCTTCTAATTCCATTAAATTTTCATTATATTCAAATGGATTAAGTCTTGCCGAAATGCTATCATCATTACAAAAGCCTTCCATCATATCCGTGGAATATGCTGTTTCTAATAAAATCCATTGATACGAATCAGACCTGTTCTTTCGTTTATCAATTCTATCTGCCATATTAAACCTCATTAAAGTTTTATGTTGTGTCTCAACAAAATATCCCTAATTGTCGTTTTCCCACAATTAAATTGTTTTGCAAGGCCTCGCCTAGAAATATTACCGGCTTGATATATTTTGCAAATCTCCTTTTCCTGTTCTAATGAAAATATATTTCTTCCATTCGTATGTCCAGTATAATTTGATTTTCTTGTTTCTATATTTTGCCTACGCAAAATATCTGCTATTGTAGTTCTTAGGCATTCAAATTGCTTACCCAAAGCATACATAGACTTTTCTTCCTCCACATATAATCTACATATTTCTTTTTCAATATCTTCTGCAAATCGCCTTCTTGATTTGTGTTCTTTTCCAGTAGAAGATTTTGACATTTTAAGTTTCCACTCATCATCAAAAGTTTTTCCAGTATTAGTTCCAACCTTTCCAGTCAACGCTTTAGAAATTTTAGCCTTCCATTCATCTGTAAGAGTTCCACCTTTATTCCAGTTATCATGTGTCTCATAATGCTTTTGAAGAGCGGCAGATATTTTGCCAACAATCTCTGGTGTTCGTGGAGTAACATTTCCTCCTCTATCTATATTATAACCTATCTCTTTATTACGACTATCATATTGACTAATTAACTGATCTTCAACAATATCAACATCATCTTGTGTTAGACAAGTAGCTATAACATCAAACTCAAAAACATCTGCACCATATTTGGATATAGCTCTCGTAATGACTTGTTGTCCTCTTTCATATTTAGCATTCGATTTATGCTGAGACCATCTCAAGGGCGGATTATTTGTTTGTCCAATATAAACTTTTTTATTTTCTGTGTTAGTTATTTTATATAAATAATGCATATTTCCTTACACATTATATATCATGGCTTTTAACATTGTTATTTATTTTGATATCTATCCGTACGATTTAATCCTTTACTACAAACGACAACTCCGCATAATCACTAATTTTCTCACTAGTGATATACTCATCAATATCTTTATAAGGGTCTGGCACATAAAAATTACGAATATTCGCTAACTGGCCAAACTTACTTACAATTCGCGCCCTCCCTTTTTGGCCAGCTTCGTCATTATCCAATAGCAAAAATATGTTATTGCAATACCTGCTAATGAGAGATAATTGATAGATTGAAAGATTATTACTGCCCATAGCAACGATATTTGTAAATCCTATTTCTACAGCCTTAATGACATCAAACTGACCTTCTACAAGATAAACACACCCTTGCTCTAATATAGACTTTTTATTTTCATATAACCCAAATAAATGATTTCCTTTTTTAAACTTAGTGTTTTTATATTTGAACGGATTGTTAGATACAGTTCTACCTATTAAGGCTATAACTTTACCATAAGCATCACGTTGAGGCATAATCAAAGGATGGTCTTCAAAGTAATTATATATTTTACGTCTTGGCCCCGCTATATCTTCAATATTATTTGATGATAGCAATTCTAATTTTGATAAATCATCTTCTCCAACTAAACTAGTTAGTGCTGAAATATTTTGTTTATTAGGAAAATATCCGAACTCCCATTTATTTTGGCTATCTAAACTTAGACGTAAATCAAGATATGATTTACTTGCATATGCATCCGGATAATTATTCAATAAAAAATGACATGACTCTGCTATTTTATTTAACATTTATACATCTCTATTTGTTGTTTTTAATTTATCCTTCAACATTATTTTGAAGGGCTCGCTAAGATGATTATGCACTTTATCACATTTTGGGCAAACTATGTCATCTTTGACAATTTTAGGTTGTGCCTCGCTTCCACAAAACAAACATTTAACTCCAAAGGCAACCGTTACTTTTTGTCTAAATTGTTTTAAAGTTTTCATAGTAACCTTCATAAAATGTGTAACATTAAGTATTTCATTATTACACAGGGGACAATAAATCTTTTCAGTTTTAGGATCCATATATGGCTCGATCTGGCCACAAACTCTTTTTTTCTTCTTGTCATCTATATAAGTATTATTGCAAATTAGAGATACTGCCATCTGACACCCCTTCTTCGGATAATACATCAATTAATTTATTCATATTTGATGGATATTGAACATCTAAAATTACTTTTTGACTTCCTGTTCCACCAATACCACAACGAGGTATAATCACTTCATCACGATTTCTAGACTTTGCTGGAACTTGTATTTTCTTATTACCATAAATTGTATTAACATTTTGTTGACACCCACGAATAGCATCTAATAATGAAATAGGTAAATTGAAAATAACGCTTCCTCCATCAATACTTAGCCCTACTTCTGGCTTAACTGCAATATGACAAAATACATCGGTATATCGATCCATTAAATTCATAACCGTATCAACATAATTTCCCATATTTTGAAGACGCAATGTAGCACCATTAGATACACCTGCTGGTACAGAGATCTGAATAGATACCTCTGCACTTACAGCACATCCACCATTACAAGATTTACAAGTTTCTGTATTAGCTTTGCCGGCACACTGCGAACACGTGCTAACAAAAATCATACCGCCTTGTGAATTAACAATTCTACCTTTGCCCCCACATTTAGCACATCCATTATATAAATTAACTGTTCCTTCACCTGAACAATTAGGACATTTAGTTTTGCGAGAATATTTTGCTTCTTTTTTACATCCTAAAACAGATTCCTTAAAATCTATAGTTAAATGAATTTCGATATTTTCTAATACTTGATGGTATTGGCGTTGTTGATGATGAAAAGGACTTTGTGAAAACATATCTTGACGATCATTGCCTTTACCATCTTGAACACATTTATATGCTTCGTTAATGCGCTTTAATTTAGCTTCGGCATCTGGAGACTTGTTTGTATCGGGGTGGGACGCTTTAACCAATTTCTTATATTGTTTCTTGGCATCTTCTGGAGAAGAGTCTTCTGAAATTTCCAACACGGCAAAAGCTTCTTTTAAATTCATTTTTTCTTACCTTTTTTAACTATCTTGCCTGACAAAAGAAAAGCATAATATAAAGCAACGGCGGTTCCATCGGCCTTATCCTCGTTTTCTACTTTTAATTTTCCAGTTTTTTTATATTCATATGGAAATGTAATTCCTAAATGTTTAGATACAAGTTCAGGAATTTCCTGTTTAGACGGCAATTTTTTATTTAATTTTAATCCATGACGAATAGACATAACATTAAACATTTCCGGAGCTTTTGCTAAATAATCATATGCAACTAATCCAATCATACGATTGTATGTCGTAAGCGTTATAACAGTTTTAGCGGTACTTTTGCCCTTCATAAAAGAAATAATTTCTTCTATAGCAATATAATCAGGTTTAATATCAGCAATAATTTTTTGCATTTTATCTCTAGTATGTACTATTCTTTCAATGACAGTGCCCTCTTTAATTGGCTTGATATAATCCATACCAATATATTTAATATCGTCAGTTACTTCATTCCAACTTAAAGTTCCAAATCCGATAGTTGTACTAGATACGTCAATCCCTAATATAATCTTCATATTTAACTATATAACTACTAAAAACAAAAGGCACAAGTGCTTTCGCAAATGTGCCTTTTATTTACCACAATTTAATTATTTAGGTGGATGCTGTTTCATCATATGATGGAAACGATTTTTCAAGATCTTCATCATCTGACATACTTACAGTTGGTATTGCAGCTTTAGGGGCTACAACAGCAGCTGCAGTTTTACCGGTAACGGTCGCTGGAGTTACAATAGTAGATGTAGTAACTCCATTAATTTTGTCCATTTTCTTCTGAACAAAATCAGGAGTAGGTGGAGTTACTCTACGTTTAAGATCATCAAAATCAATGCCATCTTTAATTACTTGATCAGCAGCAGAAAGCGGCTCCTTCTGTAAGCCTTGAACAGAATAATATCCTGTAGCTCCACCATTTTTGTCAACTTCGATATTGATATCGTATTTGGTTGGATCGCCAAATCGTGGGTTTTTGTTATATTTCTTAATTGCAGTAAGTACTGAACGAGAAATATCTAAAATCTTGTAAGTGCCTGTCTTACGAGAAATTACTCCGAGCAACCAACGTGGTTTAGCTTCATCTCCAAGAGCACATAGTGGACAACTTCCATTAAGTGCTGAACATAAAATCTTCTGGCCAAACCCTACAGTATCTCCTTCTTTTTTGAACTTATGAACTAAATACTGAAAAGGTTGAGTAAGTAATCTTACTTCATTTGAACCCTCATCTAATCTTAAAAATAAATCTTTGTTATTAGCAAATTTTTTACCATCTTGTGTATCAGGATCTCCCCAATTCACTTCACCGAACACTTGTGCTGTTACCATTTTATTCTCCTATTGTTATTTATCTATTGTGCACTTAATTATGCACTTCTTTTTAACATCTATTTTATTTAAACTCGTTTCTTAACCTTGTGTAAATCTTACGTGACGAGTGCGTACATGATCAGTGGTTCTGGTAAATCTTACGCCAATACCACGGTTACGCAATCTATTAACTACTCTGTTGATTACTACTCTAAGTGCAGCTGGAGATCCTGGTAGAAGAGCCCTTTCATTCTTGCTTAAAACTTTGTTTAAAGCAGTTGTTAAAGTTGTCATTGTACCAATCCAGATGCGACCATTTTGTCTTTCCATTACGGAAAGGATTCCATTTAATACTATCTCATTATTATTCATTGTCTTTCTCTCTTTCATTTATCTTGGCGTTGTTGCTTTAACAGCATTAAAAATTAGATTTCTAATACTGATAACTCTATGTAGTGGAAACATCATTTCCACAATTAACTCTTTTGATGCTGTCGTAATTATATCATTAAACGATTTTACTATTTCTTCTTCAGACTCTGAAGCAAAGAAACCTTTAACTTGAACGAAACCATTTTCAGACTGTGGCTTGTCCAAAGATATGAATCTCTCGGTAGGGGCAATTTTTGCACTAACCTGAACTCCATGTAATAGAATTAGATATGGAGGTTTTTTTAGTGTTGGTGGGCCGCCTTGTGGGGACATATTGGCGGAGATTGCGATATCGTGTGACATTATTCATCTCCTTCATCATCAGTGGCATCCCAACCTTTTATATCATCGAAGGTTTTAACATCTTTTGCAAGATGAACACCGTCAGCCGATATAACTAAATCTAATTCTGATATACATTCATCACTTTCATGCAAATGATTTTTCTTTACTTTGGCTCGACTAACAATGCCGTACTTATATTTGTTGCCGTCCTTAACACGGTTTAAATCTTGCTTGCGAGATAGCTGAACAATTACAGAAGATAAGTAATATATTTCTTGTCCACCCTTTTCTATTTGTGCCGGCGCTCCCGTTCCTATACTTGAATAAGTTTGATTAATTACTAGAGTGGCAATAGATGCTTCACCAGTCTCACTATTTGTATAGTTATTAGCAAGTTTATTAAATTTCTTAATAGCATAAGAATTTTCCTTAGCCGAAACTCCCGGCTGTTGCGAAAAGTCTTCCGTGCCATCATCTTTATCTTCTGTGGAGTTTAACGAGGCCCCAACGCTATCCCACACGATCAATATTTTAATATCTGGATTCATTTCTTTAGCAGCATGCACAAACTGAGCAACAGCTTTAGCGCCATCTATAATTTTATTAGTATCTACAACAACAAGTTTGTCAGAATTGCCACCCATTTTGTCATCAAATCGTCGAGCTGAAAATTTACGCTCGCTATCCCACAAAATAACAAGAACATTTTGGTCTTGTGCAAATTTCATAAATGCCATTGCGTGTGTAGATTTACCACTATCTGGTTTACCAGAAATTTGCACAATTCTACCATACGGTAATCCTTTTAGACTGGTTAGTGCTTTCCAGTGATCACCTTTCGTCCATACGACAAAAGCGCTGTCATCTGTGGGGCGGTGAATAGATTTACCAGTAGAAAGCTTTTTGGCAAGACCTTGATCTTTTTTAGCATAACTATCTTGGGCTTTTTTAACTAATTTATCTATATCGATTCCTGATATCGTATGTTTTTCTTCTGTTTTTGCGATCTGTTTTTCTACCATTTTATTTTCCTTTATGTCTCGTTCTTTTTATACCGTCCAATACATTTTGTTTTGCATTTAATGGACGTAAATTATCTAATGACCAACATTTCTTAAAATTTTCATCTTCCATGCTTGTATATGGAAGATCACTTTGTGGTATTATATGATCCAAATTCCATTTAAAAGTTGATTGATCATTATCGTCCCAATTTTCGGGGACATATGTTCCTTGATTTTGCCAATTCATCCAGGGTTCAAATAAGCTTTCTATATGAATTTTTATGTCTTGTAAAGAATTAGTTAAGTATTCTGTGATTGATTTACCACTTTTCGTGACATTTTTCTTTTTTAATGCGACATTAACCATTCGTGATATCGTTTTTCTAATCTTAAAAACTGGATCATTTTTAAGTCTTTCTTTTGTATAAATTAAGGCCTTTGCCGCCAATTCTTCTTTATTATCTTCTCTATATTTTTTACCATATTCTAAAAGAATATCTAAATTATTTAGACGATAAATAATACTTGCTGCCTTTATATCTTCTAAATTATTTTGTCTATAAACTTTTGCCTTTACTTTTAAGTCTTCTTTATTGTTTTCGCGCCTAATTGCATTATTAGTTTTAATTTTTTCAGTATTAAGCAAATAATACTCTCTTCTAAGTTTTTTAATGCAGCTTTTACATTGAAGAGAAGATATAGTATAAAACTCATCTACGTCTTTTGATGTTTCACAATCATAACATATTTTCGATTCTACCAACATTTATTCAGCCCAAGTTTTATTTTTACTTAAATTACGAAAATATACATGACCATTTTTCAATGTATCGAGCACATAATTCCATTTTTTTAGTGCCGCTTCTTGCTTGGCACAAGAAGCCTTCGCAGACACTATATCCGGCTCCTTAGCAATAAAATTGGTTCGCATATTTTCTGTAATTTTTTTATCACTTTCTGTTGGTTGAATCGCGAAATATTTTTCTCCCTCAATTCTAGTAATTTCGTTTTTTGCCTGACGGGCTTGCAATTCTATATCTTCTATTAAGAAAGATAGTTTCATTTGTGCTTTTAAGAACAAAGCTGCTGTTCGGTCTGCTTTATCAGAGTCGTATTTTTCTCTACTTGCCGAACTAAGCTCGGCAAAACATTCTTCAATAATTTGTTCAATATCTGAGTAATCAATCATTTTTCTTTCCTTCAATATGAAATACATTATAACGAACTTTTTCTCGACAAAAATTATTAAAATAAAGTGATATTTTATTTAAATAAAAGCCCTAAGCTTTACAATTTTCAACATATAATCTTCGGTGTAAGCTTTACCATTAAAATAATATGTAGGATAGTCCCAACTAGCAGCCTTCAAAGATATTTGTATATCATATGGGGCATTTTTAACAAACCACGATATTTGTTGTTCTTTTTTATCATCTATCCTTGTATAATAACTTTTATTGCTTATTAAAGAATAACCGGCATCTTCCCAAAACTTAGCTATAATATAATGCATTATTTAGATTTTTCGTCCATCTCTTTAATTTTTTCCAAGAACTGACACACAACATCAGCTACCTCGGCATGGATCAATCTCAAATGTTGTTGGTTTTGAAGTGCAACTAAAAACAAGAATACTTCTAAGCTTGTATGTTTTTTTGATGGTGGTATTAAAAATAGAATAATACCCTGATCGTTACTTTGGAATAGCCCACTAAATAAATCACTTCCTTTATTTAAACCAACAGTATATGACTGAACAATTTTCTGATATAGTGTGAATTCATCGTCTGTCATGTCTAATTTTTGATTATCAACAACTCGTATGGTCATTTATCTCAGCCTCCTCGGCTGAACCCGCCAGATCCAGAGTTAAACTTCTTTTGAGCATTTGCAACTTTATTTTTCTGTTCTTCCAAATATTGTAGATCCTTAGCATTAGAATTATTACCGCCAGAACGAGCCATTCTTGCCATTGCTAAAGCCGCTGGAGGTATCTCGTCATCCCCGCCATCTGATTGATCTGGTAAGCTAGAAGAAACTATATCACCGCCATTTATTACTGATTGGAATTCTGATACTGCATCTGGGTCAGCATTTTCCATCATAGCAGCCATACTATTTTCGGAGGTAATTCCACTGGAGGCTTCTTTTCTGATTTGTTGTGCAAGAGACTTAAGATTTTTAGTCTTTTCGATAACACTTTTAGGAGGCTCCGGCTCATCCGAAGCCCTTACTGCTTTACCAGAAGTTTTGCCTGAACCTTTAATAGCTTCAGCTCTGTCAAAAAAGCCGTTAGTTGTTTCTTCTGATTGTGTCTTCTCTACTAATACTTCTTGTGTTCCACCGCCAGGTAATTTAATTTGAATAGTAGTTTGTTTCTTTTCTTGTGGGTCAACTTTATCAACCTCTTTAACTAATTCTTTTATCGCTTCTTTTGGCAAGAAACTCTTAAGATTTGGAGAATCAGTCTTAATATAATTATGATTTGAAAGAAGCCAATCATTAAGTTGTTCAGGATATTTTAACATATCATTCATAGCAGCGGTTAATGCGGTTAAACAATTTTTAAGATGCTCTTCCATTATAGGGGCGCCACAATATGGACAGATATTTTGATTGATCGCGTGCGACCATTTAGGATTAATTTCAGTTTCGCAGGATATGCACCTCATGTCGTAACTCCTTGGTGCCTTGTTCTATTCACACCATCTAATAAGTTTTGTTTGGCTGACAGCGGTCGAAGATTGTTCAATGCCCAACACTTCTGAAAATTTTCATCCGCCATCGAAATGTATGGCAATTCTGACTGCGGGACAACATGATCCAACTGCCATGTCCAAGTAACAGAATCATTATCATCCCAAGTTTCAAATTTGTAAGGACCGTAGTTGGTCCAAGTCATCCACGGCTCAAATTTCTTTTCAAGATGCTCTTTTAGCTCTAAAAAAGAATAAGACAAATAATCATTAATAGATTTGCCATTTTTAGAACTATTAGCTTTCTTCAACAAATGAGCGATATTGCTAGATATTGAATTTCTTATCTTAAACATTGGGTCGTTAGACTTACTTTTCTTATATTTCTTAAGAGCCTTTCTAAATACATCTCTATTGTTTACTAAATACAATCTCTTATTAGTTGCTACTTTATCTTTATTATTAGCTCTATATTCTTTTGTTTGCTTTTTGAGCGTGTCTTTATTATCCTGATAATGTTTTTGATCATAATTTTTAACACACAACTTGCATTTTCCAGATTTCAATTCAAATTGAGACGAAGAAAATTCTGATTCGGAATTGCAATATGGACAAAATCTAATCATTATTTAACTCTCCAAAAACTACGCTTACCATTTCTAATGTTTCCAGTACTAACATACTTTTGGAGCAAATCTGGATTGTCATTTAGAAATGTTCTGGCAAATCTGAAAGTACCCTCTTGTAGTGGCTGTAGTAATTGTTGTAATTGCATTGTTATCTCTTCTTAATTAGGGTTGGCTTTCTTCCACGTTTGCGTGGTAAATTTTCGGTCTCAACTGTCTCTATAACATGGGCAGCAGACAATAATTCTTTTTGAGTTGGTTGAAATGGAATTCCTGTGGTCGGTAAAGAATTTAAATAAACAGCTGAGGGCTGG
>Ga0302224_10000633_pt1 | contig 17017 bp, 19 predicted proteins | sample II_Palsa_E3_1_FD_193520 | JGI IMG/M metagenome (GOLD analysis project Ga0302224, IMG submission 193520) | Peat permafrost microbial communities from Stordalen Mire near Abisko, Sweden - II_Palsa_E3_1 | ecosystem: Environmental > Terrestrial > Soil > Palsa > Peat permafrost | place: Sweden... | reverse complement strand
TCTTGGCAGACCTCGTACGACAAGTCCACGAGACAGTCTTTCTCAGCACCGTGACGGCCAACATGTACGAGACGCAGCCTACGCACATTCTTCGACAAGGCAGACCAAAAAAGACAAATGCAAATGATAAACAAAGAAAACTGAGAAAGGATTATTCGCTCTCGGCGATCTTGCGACCCTTATTGATGAACTCTGCAGACGTCGTCGAGGTACTGTTGTTCCAATCCTCGATCAGGTGACGATGCTGCTGACATAACCACATGCATGAGCCAAATGGACCTGAGGGGCAGTCAGCGCGCAATATGGATGTACGATGGAGGCCTGCAGACTCGACAAACCCGTTCTACAAAAAGTGTGTTAGAAAAGGAAGGAAAAAATATGTCTGTAGTACCAGGTTGCGCCCAAACAACTCTTCGACATCGCCGAGTGCCTTGCCCTCCAGGCGTTGGGGCCTCTCGATAGTACGCTTGACGTCGACATCCGTGTTCTTGGATTGCTGGCTGATATAATCGTATACAACTTGAAGTTTGTCCACGGCGCTGCTCGTCTCAGAAGCCACATCGACGATCGTGTCCAGAAGGGATGCAATGTCTGGGAGTGGGATCCCGGCGATTTTCACGGCTACCTGAACAGCCTTGAGGAGGCCAGAGGTAACCTTGAGCGCTGTGCCGAGACGCTGGACGAGTTCCTTGTGCTTGATGTCGACGATTTCCTTGCCCTCCACATTTTTCGGAGGGTGGCAGAGCGCTTCGTTAGGTAGGGAGAACTCACAAAGCGGGAGCAGTTGGAATTTTTTGAGAAGCACACGCTGAGCGCGGTCTGTAACCTTGCCCAGCCAAGTCGACGGGCTCTCGGCGGGCAACAGGACGAACAGACCCGGGTAGTTGCAACCTTCAATCTGTTGGACAATGACACGCAGCGCCATATCGTGTGCACCAAGACGGCCCTCGTGCGTGTCCAAGCGGGCCATAATGGCCTTTACCAGATCATTGTTCATACGTAGGGAACCTATGTGGGTGTCCTCCGCTGCGGCATCGACGAGACCGGCATGCTCCAGGAGTCGTCGGGGAGAGACTGGAAACTTGCGCCTGCAAAGGATGGCCTTTTCACTGATGCTCGAGACTACGTCCGCTACAGGTGTCAAGCAAGTACAACCTGTTGCGATGCACTCCAGTAGTTCGGTTGTAACGATGCCAGGGTATAGCGAGATACAGGCCTTCACAACGACCACAATCGTGTTGAGGAGATTCGATCCAGCATGACGCTTGTCGACGAGAGGACGAACACGGATCACCAGGCGACCACCAGGGCTAGTTGAGTCACGAATGAGTTGCAGCGTACCGAGCGTTGTTCGGGCCTCTTCAAATAGAGCCCCATGGCGCCAGACCATTTGCTGATGAATTTTCTTGTGCAGACGGCTAAGAACACGGGAGACCAGGTGTGAAGGCACGACGTCCAGGGAGAAGACGCGACATAGTTCAACCATTCCTTCACGAGCCTTCTGGGGCCACATCTCGCTGAACTCTGCGGCTGGCTTCTCCGACAGGAGAGATGTAAACACAAATTCCTCCCCTCCTTGAGGTCCCGTCTGAGCGTAGCACACGTCAAACCGCTCCATCAGCCTCAATAGGTCGTCGCGGAAAGGTGCCACTGCAGGGCTCGACCAAATAAGGTCAAGATTTTTGCGCGACAGGCGGCCATTCGCATGCTGCTTGTTGGTCGGCTTAAAAAGTTCGCCCATGGCTTGCTGCGTGAGGAACGTCGGCGAGACGATCACGCTCTGGACAATGTTTGGCTGGTATACAATACGACCCCACGAATTCAGCTGACCAAGCGCAGCTGGTGCGTCAGCAGGGTTGAAATCTTTGTTGACAAGCTTGGCGGCCTTGGTCAGATCTTCAATTGTACAAACGGGGGGGCTGGCCTTCTCGGCCCAGCTTGGCCGACACGAAATCCACAGCGCTTTCCATCTCCAGGTACGACGTGGGCACAAGTTGCCCGTCACCCGCAAGATCACCAGCAAGTTTTGAGATGGTGGCAGTCAAATCGTCGACACCGGCAAACGTGAGGGGAACAGACGACACTTCGTGGACGCAGATGGGCCATTTGAGTCCTGCCTGTTCAGCTGCATCCTCCACGTACTGATCTTGAGGGTTTCAGCAAGGGCTTTGGCGCCGTCTCCATTGATATTGCTGTCTGTGAGAGAGCCTTTAGACCACGAAATGAAGGTAGTCATGCCTGAGAAGTCCAGCGAGGTAAGGGAAGTGTTCACTCTGAGGGCATCGGCAAAGTCCTTCGACATGTCACCGTCAATGTGGTCGACAAGAGGGATTGCTAAGGAAAACGGTCAGGTCACAATGTTCAGACTCAGCAATTACCTGAAAACTTGAGCGTGGTGAGCGTGGTATTCGTTCTGAGGGCACTAGCGAGCACTCTGATGCCATGTGCGTAAGCGTACGCGAATCCTTTTCGGATTCACACGTAAGTTCAGCAAGGCAGATAAGAGAGATACGAACCCCAAATACTCAGAGCAGTAAGGGCATTGTTGGTCTTCAAAGCCTCTCCTAATGGGCCCACGCCCGCGGGAAGTCTGAAGTTGACTATCTCCAGTTCGTGTTCTTTGTTGTCGCCGATAACGTCAACGGCGTAGTCTCCGTCAGCTTTCACCATGCCTGCTGTTCCTGTTATGGACGAGTGAGCACACATATCAAACGAGGCCCCCACTCCCGTGCTGGTGCAGGCACATCATTTCTAAGTGTAAGAAAATCTATGTGTTTCGTTGTTTAGTTGCTCCTCTTTGTCGTTGTATTGTTTGCTCCACTTTTATTTACATAATCTCTGTTGCAAATATGTTTCGATCAGCAGGGACACCTATTTGCAAAATAGTTGCGAAATCATGTTTGTAATGAATGAATGAATGAAGAAATGAATGAGGCCCGTTTTATACAGCGTGATTGGATCAATTTTACTGTATCCTGATTGGTCAATTTTTTTTTACCCATGGCGCCTCATAAAAAGGAACCAACCCTCGACAACGAGGCCTCCTGGTAACGCTTGGGACCTGCTCTCTCTGGGTGTTGACCGCCTCTGTGTAGGACGAAGGAATTCCTGGCTGACGAGCTCAAAAAGCGCTCGAAAAAGGCCACAGGAAGCAAGGAAGAGCAGATTACTCGCCTCCGCGAGTGCTTGGCACAGGACAAGCTGCAGGACAAGGCACACTGCCAGGTGGCACAGGAGGCTAGGGCCCGTGACGCCGGTGTCAGCGGCCGTGGCAGCAGCAGCAGCAACAACGATAACGGCCGCGACAGTGGTGGTCAGCGTGAAGGCGGCGGCGGTCTGGACCGACCGGACGGCAACACAGACGGTGACAGCCATATGAGCAGTCAGGTTAACCACTGACCGGCCATCAGGCAGCATTACAGGCTCTGGCAACTCGAAGATCTTGAATCAGATCGTGGCGAAGGACCAGACAAAGGACAGGGCGAAGGCATTTACGCCAGACGAGAAAATCCGTCTCGTCTACGTCATGACAGACCCCAGGGCAGCGCAAGCCATGTCGCTTCAAGAAGCCAAAGAGAAGCGGAAGAGTCGCAGCGACCTTGAGGAAGACAACGACGACTTCGCATCCGGTGGGACTTTGGAGACGATGTTCAACGACGTGGATGGAACCACGTACGATATCATCGACGCGACTGGCTGTGCTGATGACGCCGCGTTTGATCCCAACAAGATCGCCGAGGAGAGGAGTGCTGCAACTCTAAACGCGCAATGGGGAAAGATTCGCAGTGACTACACAACCGTCTACAACAAGTACAGCACGTCCGGTCAGGTACTAGTACTCAAGCGTTTGTCCGTCTAAACATCCGCCGACAGATGGAGCCTGGGCTAATGTCCTTCGCCCGGTTTATCCACGGAAACCTATATTTATTGGGCGTGTTCAAAATTCTAGAAGAGAGAGAGCTGCACTCGAGCGTGGCTAGATTGACCAGCGCTGGCAAAGAGGAGGGCATAGTCCCGGTCGCATTTATCCTGCGCAAATACTGGAGCCGTTTTTGAAGAAGGACCCGCCAGGTCCTTGTGTTTGTATGGAGACACGGAATCCTGTATGCAAAAATTGTGGAGTCGGGCTAGACAGTTTACTAAAGGGCCGATGCGATTGTACTCCACTTGCAGCTCCCTCCACAGGATGCCCCAGCGTGACACGAATATCCCGAACGTTTGCTCGATGTGGACACGTAGACTGCTCAGATGAAAGTTGAAAGAGTCCTTGTAAGTCTCCAAATTTCTGCCTGACCAAGGGGTTAGCAAAGATCCAGACGCCGCGTACGCTTCATCTGCGGCAATCCAGAATGGATATGGGAATTTCTCTCGGTCGTTCACAATATCAAATAGGTCTGTAGACGCAAAAGCCAGAGAATCATGCGTTGATCCCACGGTTCGACAGGAGACGAAAGTGAACTCGTAGTTTGCATTACACATAGCCTGCATGTTCACAGCAAAAAATCCTTTTCGGTTGTAGTGACTTTGCGAATTATCCGTTTTCGGTCGCACAATTCGAATAGCAAGCCCGTCAATAGCACCCGCGCAACCCGTCAACGGATTGTTAAACCGCTGTTGAAAGCGGTCTGACATGCGCTGGAGCTTATCCTTGTCGTTGTAAGGGAAAACGATGGCGAGATCTTTAATGCAGCTAATAGCATCGATGATTGGATGGACGCATGCGTAAAATGTAACCGCATGGACGCCATGACCGGTTGCAATATCAAGCCACACTGGCACACACTACCACTCGCCGCTTCTTGCGCGTTCGCACGAGCACATCCTCCTCCAGGTCCGCCTGCTCGAGAGCCTCGCCGTCCGCCAGTTTGGTGGTGCGCTGTGCCGAAAGCAATGTTGTCGTCGCCCGTGGAAGATCTTCTTCCGCGTCGCCTTCTTCTTGGCCTTCTGATGAGCCCACGTCTGAGTCGTCGCTTTCATCAGTCCTCCAGTCGCTCCTGTCGCTCTCGTCGTCCCCCCCAGTCCATACACAGCCTGAAAGATTTTTTTTATAGGATGAATAAATTTTCTATCGAAAATTTAAATTTGAGAAAAGTGAAAAAAGAAATTTATATTTTTATTCAAACTGAAAGAAAAATTTGGAATTCTGAAAATATTTTTTTGAATAAAAAATAAAAAATAATTTTTTTAAAAAATAGTATATGGTTCCTGGAAATTTATAGAAATCAAATCCTTCCAGATAAAAACAGATAAGGTGAAGAATTTGGAAGGTTGGAAGGGTTGGAAGGGTAAAAAAAGTATTTTACAAAAAATTTTTAGAAAATTGGGTTTTTTTTAAAATTCTTCCTTCCATCCTTCCAATCCCGCCATACCTAACATCCGTATAAAAAGAAACGGGCGAAACACGGCAGGCTAACTACGATGGGTCGCGACGTTGGTGGTGACATGAGCTGAGCGAGAAAGCGTGAGTGTGGGTATATAATGATTTTCGCATCAGTGGTTTTCGTTAGCCTGATGGTTAGTACCTTTCGTGGTTGGGGGTTCGAATCTCAGTTTTGGCAAAAGAAAAAAAAACAACCACGTGGCCATACGGGGCCCAATCCTTTTATTTTTGAAAAAAGTTGAGCTCAGAGTTGAAGTTGAGCTCATGCTCATTTTTTTTGTTCAACTCAGTTCACTAAGTCAGATTATCCATAACGTAAACTGACAACACAAACTTAAAAATATTAGTATAAAATATACAAAATTAAAAAACTAATTAATTATGCCACCAAGACGAGCCCCAGCCCCAAGAAGAGAAGTTAAACCATTATCAGTAGCAGCATTAGAAAGATACTTAAGACCTATAACTTATGAGTTTCCTGATGGGAGATTAAGTGAAGGTAATGAAATTAGTGTAATTACATTAAGAAACCTTAGGAATGGGACAGCGAGAGCAGTCACAGCCCAAGATGTTGAAAGAGTTATTAATAATCTTAGAGATTTTCAAAGGGGTAACGGAAGTGTATTAGTCGGACCAGCAGCCGAATTATTACGAAACCGAATCCAAACATATCAAGACGCTTTAGATACATATAATAATTTTATTCACAGTGATGTTAATAATGAATTATTTCAAGGTCGCGGTGTCTACTATGTTGTATAAATCATAAAATCGTATGTTGCATATAATTTTATGATATAAATAGTGAAACAGTTTCACTTGTCATCTTCCGCAAGGAAAACCACTGAAGAACCACTAAAGCACCACTGTCATCATCCGCACGGCAAAAAAAGAATTAAAACCGGGCTCCCTATTCCTCAGCTGAGGTAAGACGGGCCCCTTATATGGTGATGACGTTTTTTTTTTCATATGTTTGGAACGTCGTCACAAACCAACCATATGAAAAAAGCGCGAGTCGAACCCGCGACTTTAAAAGAAGTCTTCAAATTGACAATAACTATTCTTCTGAAAACCCTTATAATACGATAGCAACCACGTGGCCTATAAGGTTTTAATGATTGCTTTGATCGCTTTCAATTTTAGCTTTAACGTCTTGACTTCTTTACGTAACTGGGCTACTTCAGCCATTAAGGCAATTGTATCATCGGCATCGTCAATCGAATCGTCATCTGAGTCTACATCTGATACATCATAATTAAATACATTTGGATTTCTTAGCGATTTACTGTCTTCCATTCGGTATAATAAACGTTCTTAAATCTATATACTTATGGACAATATTATATATTTCCGCGATTCCTTGCATGAACGGCGCGTTGTTGTCTCATGGCTTTTTCATACGCTTTTTGTAGATCTGTCAGCGATCCGTTGGCACGAATACGGTACTTTTTTCCACTATTACCGTACTGGAAAAACCAACCGGTCGCGTCATAATTTAATTGTACTGGCATGTGTGATTTTTCTTAATTGATTATCCTATATAACTAATTAAGAAATTATTTCTTTACTGATTTCCCTTTAGGTTTAATTGCCTTAGTAAACTCACCTTTTGGTAGCTTCATGTTTTCAACTACGCATTGTTCATAATAGCCTTTATAATCCAAACAAAGGATATTATCAGATGTCTCAATAGGTAACTTAATGGTGGATAACATCGAATCGGTATGAACACGCTTTATGTATTTCAAATGTGGTTTCATTGCTCGGCTTAGTGTTTGTCGTCCTTTTGCCATTAAAAATGGCGCTATTCTTGCATATGGTGACTTATACAACTTATTCTTTGTTTTAATCGTAACCTTATACATATTATCATTTAATGGTTCGACTTCATGGATGTGTTTGCCGTCATATACAATAACTTCTTGATCAACCTTATGAAAAAGTGTAATAACATCTTTTTTACTTAGCGCACCCCATAAGACTGATATGACTGTTTTGGCTCCTGGTACACCGTTCTTTTTCATTTTAAATAACAAATCGACGAAATCACCAAACAATTCAGTTCCAACTAAACACTTTTTTCTTTCATAATGTAAGAAGTTGGGCTTAGCATCACAAATCATCGTAATCTTATAACCCAATTCTTTTGCATTAGTTAGGTCAATATGAGTATAATAATTAAGTGGATTTGGCTTGAATAATCGTTTGTTATACTCTTTGACCTTACACCTATAAATTCCAATTGGGAAAAACTTGAACTGATCAAAATCATCTTGACTTATCTTCTTAAACTCACCTCGTTTAATAGGAAAGGTGATATTTTTTGACCTCATGATTCCTGGATATTGACTGACGAAATCATATAAATAACCTTTTCCTTTATAAGATTTGCACCATTGCAATGATCCCAAATTACAACTTGCAATGAACTTGGCTTCATCGTCTAATATTGGCTCACATTGGAACTTAGTTGCATACTCATTGAAAACCGCAAGCGCTGTCGTAACTGGCGAACCATGAGCATACATATTAACTCGTCCACCCGACGCTTTAAACATCGCTTCTGACTTAATTAACCACTTAGCATGATAAACCTTAAGATCAACATTCTCCTTTACATTCACATAAAGATTAGCTGTTTCTAAATGATGGGATTTATTCAAGACATTTGAGAACTTATCCGCATTCATAAACCAAATTTCTTTACCATCAAACAACTTAACTTTGGATTCTGTTGTTTTGTATTGATAGACAACAAGTGTTTTGTATTCCATTGCTCTTAATATTTTCTATTGTAATAAACTTACATTAGAAAATATTTAAATCAAATTTGCGTTATTTTTCTATATTATTTATTGTATTTTTTATTTAATTCAGCTAATTCCTTTTGGTATTCTTCGAACTCTCTTTCTCTCTTTTCTTTTTCGTTTTGTTGTTCTATATTTTGTTTTCTCGTGGCTTCAATCATTTCATTTAATGGGTTATGATCTAATATGAACTTCTTATATTTATAATAAATACCATGTCTCCTAGATTCTTTATCCAAATCCTTAATCAACTGTTTTACTAAACTTTTATCAGTTAACACACAATAAAAGGTATTATCATTGCGATAAACTAAGTAAACTTCTTTATTTGATGCAACTGTTTCAATTTCTTCCATTTTTATCGTTTTTTTTCTGTTACTATATTCTTACATGAGATTTAATTTTAAATCAAATAAATCAAAAATTAAATCTATATATTTCCTTTTTTATTAATGTACAAACTGAATTCTCTGAAGTGATCAGGTTCGTCCCAATACTTCGCGTGATCATCATCATAGAACTGACCCATTTTGAATAAATTGACCCTATCTCCTACTGGTGCTGATTTTCCTGAGTAATATCGTCCATTTGGATATTTGAGCGTGACTTTAAACGTCGAATGTTCATAACCTTTCTTCTTCTTCACATCATTTGATATTTTTTGCGCAATAGCCTTAATCTGATCTCGTGTATACTTTCCTTTGTAATTCTTTTGTAATAACTCTTTATTCTTGAACAAGTTAAACCATTCGGATCCGTCGAATTTGACTTCGGTAACTTTGTTGTCTTTTGCCATCGTTTGAAAATAATTTCTGTTCTATATATTTAGTATAGAAATTATTTTAAATCAAATTTGAATTAATTTTCTATATAATTATGATGTTCGAATTCCCATGACAATACCAAATATGAGAAAAGCTAAACAAAATAAAATAATAAATACCATTAAACACACATTCCATCGTGAGAATACACCACATTCACAACGTTTCGTAGAAGATAAATTAGCTTCAATATCTTGATCCATTTTATTCTTTTGAAATAATTTCCGTATATATTCTTATATGTAGAAATTATTTTAAATCAAATTTGAATTAATTTTCTATATATTTGTTTCTGGATTTCTGTTCTGTAAATTATTAACAATTTGATCTATTTCTCTTTCTTCTTCGCTATCGTAATCATCTCGGTTATACTCTTCGTCTGATTCGTCTGACTCACTGTCTGGCCTAATGGGGCTGGTCATTTGCTCGGGATCTTGTAAATACTCACGTAGTACTTCAGGCGCGGTGTAGACATTAGGAACCGGTTGAGATGGGCGGTTTTGTTCCGAAAAATCGAACCTGTGTCCGCGCTGTACTTGATTCGGAATAAAGGAATTTCTTTCTACAAACACTGGAGATCCTGTGTAATAATTTATACAATGTGTGGTTCTCAAAAGTGTTGCTATATCTTCTTCATGGGACATAAATCTATTCTGAAATTCATGGGACAAAAATATATTCTGAATATGTATTAAAAAAGCTTGATTAATTGTCGTTCCTGGTGGTAAGATATGACGAACACCATCATGTATAATTCTAATTGGTGTCATATCGACACGTTCCGGCATACCAAAAACTATAACCTCATCGCAATACAATCGCTTCAAACTATCGACTTCACTCACTGGTAAATAATTCAATTGCTCAAGCTTGGTTTTGCAATAAGGACATTTATCATATTTCTTAATCCAAGGAATAAAACAATCTTTGTGATAAACATGAGAACACTCAGTTGTAATTAAGTTATCAACATTCTCTTCGTCTAAGCAAATCGAACAAAATTCCATTTGGTAAACTTTTTTTTAACTTTAATAATCTATATTAATGTTAGAAAAAATTTAAATCAAATTTGCTGAAAATCTATACTTTACTTTTATTCTTGATTTTCTTTAATAACTCTTTGTGCTGTTCCTTGAGCTCAGCGATATCCTTCAACATGTTTTGTATAACTACTGGTCTTACACCTTCATATTCCGGCCTCATCCATTCGCCTTGTTTTCTCATTGTACGTAAATTCTTTTGAAATCTCTTTAGTAAATCCTTCGTCTCTTCTAAAGTTTCCTCATCAGATTTCTTCACCAACTTCATACATTGGGCGTGTTTTTCCGACTTCATATGACGCGCGTGATTACCACGGGTTGTTAACATCCCACATCCACACTTGACCGGTTCTTTAACATAAGCTAAGTGAATCTTTCTAAATTCGGGATCATTCTCATACTTATGCTTAAAGCTGTTGTTGTTGCGCTTCTTCTTTTGTGTCTTGCTTTGAGGTTTCATGATTTTTTATCTTTGTTTTTCTTTGAAATTACTATATTATATGTTTAGATTTTTTAAATCAAATTGAATTTTTATTTTTATAAAGTTCAATAGCTTGGTCAAATCTAAACTCACCACCAACATCTAAAGTAAATATGTTATCACTGCTAATAATTTCGTATAATTTTTCATTAAGTAAGTCTTTTCGGGGCATTTCTTGCATATATCTTGCTGTTCCAGCTATGATAAACTTAAATTCGCTTCTGGTTCCCACGTGTTGTTTTCATTAGTATAACCGTACCAATGAACTAAATACATGTTTTTGCCTTTAGTTTTTTTCTTATCTAAGATCTTGTCAATAATGTAATGCTTAGGATTTCCTCTGATGAACTTCGCGGGTTCTGGTGGTTCTTCATCAGCTCCAACAACCTGAAGCTGATTTCGCGTGTATCCAATGTCTTCAACTTTTTCAGACCCATGAGATCCATCAAGTAAGTAAAGCGGTGGTTGTCCTGGTGCTAATGTGACGTCTCTTATGGTTCTAATCTTTTGGTCCCAACGGGTATCACTAGACCTGAATTTTCCATGTAGGCGTTTACCTGATGTCACATCTCGTGGTTCTTCTAATATGACCCTAACTTTTGTACCGGTCGATAACAAATCACGATCACCGGTCAAATATTCAGGTCTGGATTTTCTTGCTGGAATCGGAAGATCAGAATCAATCGCCTTAATAATATCAGGTAAATCATCAACCCATTCTCTTGATGGCTCTCCTGTTAATAACTCTTGTCCTGTTTGTCTCTTATGAACAACCGTACCAATTGTTTTGTTTCGGGCTTCAGCAAGCGCTTGCATTCGATGACGTCCAACCTTTCCGTATCTAACATAACAATTGTTATCCTCAAAGTATTTCTTTACTTCACCTTTGAATTCAGCACCTGGATCAACCTCAAGTCGTCGCGGCATCTTTATTATTCCACGTTTATAGATTTTCTTAAAAGCATTTAGTGTAGCACCTACCGACTTCTCTTTTAATGGTTCAGCATCTGTTTTGCCTGTTGCACAATCAACCACAACTAAAGCGTATTTATAACCATCATCATCAGGCAAAAACAAAATATCAGCTTGATGGCAATAGTTGGGCTCGGTTTCTTGCATTGTTGGCATGAAATCCCCTTTGTCTTTCTTTGGGATCTTATAAAGCTGAGTAAGAACTGATTTTTTATTTCCGTATTTATTTGGCTTCATTAAGCCTTTGAACAAATCAACCTTGTTACTCATTTTATTTGTTTTATTTCAATTATATATTAATAGTTAACATAATTAAAATAAACCTTTTGTTTAATCTTCTTCATCTGAATCGTCATCCTCATCTGATTCTTCATCGGATTCTGACTCTGACTCTGACTCTTCATCTGAATCACTATCGTCATCAGATTCAATATCTAAGTTATCTTTTTCTTTATTAATTCCTGCGTCAATTTCATCATCAGGTAAAGTTTGGATATCATTGCCTTTCTTTAATTTAATACCAATTAAGCAACCTTGGCCTGTTTTTCCTCCAATTACTCTAGCCTTTGAATCATAAGGGATTTTCAATCTATTAAGATCAGATAATAAATTCATCCATGAGAACTTTAAACCTGAAAAAGCATTGTAAGCATTTAAAAACTCATCTTTGTGGATTCGATCATTTTTATCATTGGTAATGTCATAATTATTAGTAATGAACCAATTAAGTTTATCACTTTCCTTAATAACATCAGCGAAAGCATCTTCATACCTTGTAGTATTCTTAAGACCATGTTTATAATACTTGATACAATAAGGTAAAATCAAATGAGCGTACGCCATTCGATATTCAACATTATTCTTGAACTTATTAATTAAATTTTTATCAACTACATAAACACCTTTTTTGTCTTTGATTTTCTCATAATCTTTCTCAGAAACGAACTGATTGTTAAACGTAACCATATCAAAGCGTCTAACAATAGACTTTTCAGGCTTAGGGAACTGAGGAAGTTGATTCATAGTAAATTCAACCTTTGCTTGAGTCTCAAATGTTTCACTGGTACCGTACATAATCTCATTTGAAAGCTTGTTTCCATTAATAACATCTTTAGTAGTAGACATATCGAACTTTTTTGCTACTTCTTCAACAAACACAAGCCTAAAAGGTTTTTTGAAATAAACCATATACTTGTGAGACTTCTCATAACCTTCAGCAAAGGCCTTCGAATTGATCTTTGTTACATAAATTGGGAAAACAGCTTCCTTAATTTCTAATTCAGTTGTCTTGCCATTACCACCCAAACCGTAATTAATTCTACCTTTTTGCTCACCTGTTTCACCTGTCAACGAGTATCCTGACCAATAACATGAGAACTCAAATTGATGGGGATCGTCGTTGTTAATATGAAGTAACATTTTTTTAATAATGTTATAGATTTTCATATTAATCTTTTCTTTGGCAACCCAATTATCAGGGATAACTTGACTAAAGTAATCGTCCGATGTTCTCTGTCTAAACTCACCGGTACGAATATCAACTAAGCCATTTTTGAAATTCCACACATCTCGTCTCGCATCCAACTTATTAATAAATTGTTTGTCTACGGATCTCTTTAAGAATTTCTTAGTCAGATTGTTGTTAGATTGATTACCAATATGTTTAATAAGACCTTCATACTTTGCATCAAGAATCTTAATATCGTTTTTCATTGCTTTTTCTTCAATATAGCAGATCAAGTCCGCCTCAATGATATCAGCTACTTCATCAATATTCATTTTGCAATAAATTGTTTTTTGATCATCATAGCAATAAGCTTCAAATGGCTTTGTACTAGTACACTTAAAATTTCTCTTTGAGATTAATTTATAGAACATAGCAATATGAAAGTCAGTTTGACGACCTAATAAGTTTTTAAAATACTTATTGATGTCCTTGCTTTTGTTAAACTGATTTTCCATTTTGTAATTTTTTGTTTCGTAAAAGTTTTCTATATTATAAATTTAGAAAATATTTTAAATCATTTTTGATTGAAAAAATCTATATCTTTTTTTAAAAATTTACCCTAAAAAAAACTTAGGATGAATTTTTAAACATTTGTTTTATTTAATCAGATTCGAAGGTAATACCACCACGGTCGAAGATCATCTTCTTCTTCTCAAGACGTTCAACCAAGAAGATCAAATCAATGGGTCTAGGACTGGTTCGGACGATACCGTTAACGCTTAAGTTGTTCTGAATGAGCTTAGCTGATAAGGTCACATTGTTAATATCACCATTAAGCACGAACCATCTGGTTAAATCAAAGATATAAATTGAATTGGCGCGCATCCAATCGTTGTATGAAAGTAATGAATTGTTCTCATTGGCGATACCATAAGTGGCGGTTGCTTGCATCGCTTCGTCGAAAAACTCAACGTCGCTTTGCAAATCGTACTTGTAATATGGATCTCTGCCAATCAAAATGTTACATAATTGAATGTTTAACAAGTTAGCATCAGTAAAGGCAACACCATTGGAAGCGAAACCGTTTGCATTTCCCGCACCTGTGGCATAAGGGCTGCACGCACTATCATAACCTAAAATCCAAACTCTTTGAGGTGACTTCACTGAGGACGCGAATTGTAATTCGTTTTGTGAAGTGTTGGTGTAGTTAGCGAATTGCGACAGCTTGTAAACATCACATGTAATGTATGAGATCTCTTTGACTCTACGGGTATCGTAGTCACGTTTAATCTCAGCATACTTGTCAGGATTGGGCTTAATTGATTTGTAATACAAACGGCATGAATTTGAAATGTCCATGTTAAGCGCACCTACCCAAAAGGTTAAATCGGTGTACACAGGAGCAGAGGGAACATTGAAGAAATCGGTAACCGTTGTTTGAGTTTGTAAGTATTGGATTGGAGCGGCGTTTAAGAATGAATTGGGTTGACCATGTACGAAATTAAGATAAAATTTGTAAACGAAGTTAGTAAATGCGGGAAAATCCATTTCTTTGAAGAAGTTAGATAAGAACTTAAGCTTAATAGTAACGTGGCCGATATACGCATTCACGACATTACCATTGACGGTAATTCCGGGAACATATCTAAACTTACTAAAGAAGCGATCAGAACCCATTAATAAACCGTCATTACCAGGCAAGTACATTGGACCAGTTGTAACCATTCCATTGTTTGCGGCACCACCAGCAACACCTTGAGTAATGACTTTGCTTAACGGACCTGAACAGTTGTAATTAGCAATATTGACAGCGTTGTTTGAACCACCACCGACACCAGATGAGTTATCCAATGAGTAGCAAAGCTCTTCAGCCTCAGCCGAATAGATCCACTCTTTTGAATGCTCAAGACGGGTCTTGTTAGTGTTATAAAGCGAAGTAAAAGGCTCATAAGTACATGATTTACCGTTTTCCTCAACTTGAATATCACCAATCAGCGACAAAACTGAATTCGTAAAACGAATCAAGTCACGACCGCCAACAATACCATATCTTGACCCTTCAAGGGGACCAGTGAAGGTGTTGGAAGTAATCGCAATCGGAATAACAAGTTCTTTTTCAGGCTGATGGGTTAAAACAGTACGAATGTCACGTTCATCAAGTTGAATATATTTGCTTGAGTAATCATTGTTGTTTGTGTCGTTGATAAACAAACGATCTTTCTTTGAGAAAAGCTTTTCTTGATATTTGGATAAGTCAATATCCATGTGAAGGTTTTCGAAAATATCACGATCAGTCATTTTGTTGTTTTTTTCTATACTTTGAATATATATCTATACTTGGATAATATTTTTATCAAATTTTCATAAGTAAATTTAATAAAAATCCTATACTTTTCACTTAAAAGCGTTCTTCAGCTCAGCCTCAATTCGGCTAAGTGGAACTTTTCCGTGTGTCTTTGTCTCAACTACTTTTACATGTGCTCCCATTGATTTGTTTTTAGGTAATTTCTTTAATCCTGAGCCCTTGTTGATAACTTCTTTACGTTCGGCCATTGGCTCGGGCGCTTTGACTTGTTGGCGGCGATTCGCTAAGACTTGCCTATTAATTGCTGGATGATCTGAATAAGCAAAGGCTGGGTGAGCAGTTCTAACTAAATGAATAAGCTTACCACCCACCATTTTCATTTTAATTGGAATAGGACCGAATTTAGTCATCTTCATCATTGTTCCATTCTTTTGGAAGACTTGGTTTAATTGGACCATTTGATTTGTTTTCAAGTTTTTTTCTTATACTTATAACTGAGATTTTTTTTATTCCCGATCTCTGGTCACGAAAGCCATATTCATAGCCACGTCTCTAATTGGTAAAAAGTTGCCATCTTGGTCAGTGAATGTGATTTGTAAATAGTTATAAGGATTGTCATTAATCTTACAAAACAATAGGTTTGTTGGCTCAATCTGAATCTGAGAACCATATGTATTATTCGTAGGATTGAACTGATAAATAACATTAGCATTCACGTTAACTAGACCGTCGTTGTTTGTCATGTTGGTTAGAACATTAACACAATAAACTGGATTAATCTCAGGTGTATTGACTGAATTTATTGAATAAACCGATGTTTGTGGTGTTGCTGGATATGAGGTATTGGTATTGTACCCAAGTAATAAATTGAAGTTGCTGTTATTAAAGTTAAGCGTCGGGGTTTCTCCACTAAGTGTTATGCTATTGGGATTAGTCCAACCGGTTGGAAGACTTGAAGGAATAGGTGTACATGTTAAAGTTGCACCGTAGTAAGTTGGATTTTGTACCAAACTAATGAAATAAACAATGTTATTGTTGTTATCAACCAAATAATCACCATTTGTTTGCATAACCAATTGTATATAATTGGAAATATCCGAAATTTCATAATCGCCGTCTGGGATAACGATGTTTCTAACGGTTCCATTAAATGTATAACTTACGGTGTTATTGTTATATTTCAAGGCATTGATGTTATACCATGAGTAATAAATAAATAAGTTAAATAACGCCATTTCCTTATTTCTAATTTCTTTGGCCTGTTGGAAGTAATATGTGTAGGTTGAATTATTGTTTGTAATCGTAAAATTTCTTGTTGCTAAAAACAATGGTTGGTATTTATCATTGTTAATACGAATCTGACGTGAAGGATTATTTTTCGACATGTCTTGCTGATGTGATTGGTTCTATATATATTTTATGATCATATAATATATTCAAAAAAATCTCAAAGAAATACAAATGTCTGTACCGATATATATTCGTCCTGCTAGTACAACTGGGGGGATTTCTGAAGCTGAAGCTCAGGAAATTGCAACCCAAACGGTCACTCAATCAGCCGTGTTATTAACTGGGAATTCAACAAAAAACGGTAACTTAAATGAAAATGGTGATTTGGTTGTCCAACCAACGACCGACGGCATTCCCTTTGAAGTCAATCAATCCAATGGTAATAATATGATCAACGTTGACTCACTTAACAATATAGTAAACATCAATGCAAGTCAAACACATTTTAATAATGATGTTCTACTACTTGGA
>Ga0302224_10000629_pt1 | contig 17099 bp, 18 predicted proteins | sample II_Palsa_E3_1_FD_193520 | JGI IMG/M metagenome (GOLD analysis project Ga0302224, IMG submission 193520) | Peat permafrost microbial communities from Stordalen Mire near Abisko, Sweden - II_Palsa_E3_1 | ecosystem: Environmental > Terrestrial > Soil > Palsa > Peat permafrost | place: Sweden... | reverse complement strand
TCATTATCATTAGCGTATAAAGGTTCAAAGCCGAAGTCGGTATTGGTGCCGTTTAGTGATGTTTGTTTGGTACCATCATCTAAAAAGGAATATTTTGCGGTTCCGGGTGTTAAAGGGTAATACTCATACGGCTTCCCTGTAGCAGAATTTATTTTTAGTTGGGATATTGCGGTAAGTTCGTTTGTTAAAGCGCCAAGATTACTTGTGCCGCCATATGAACGCGGGTCGAAGGTATTGTAATCAGGAATTGCATTAAACCATAAATAATCTTCTTTTTCGTAGTAGTAAACCGAATCTTGTACCAGGTTAAAAGATGTGACGGAACCGCCCTTGTTATCTTTTTTGCAAGATGCTAAAACTCCTGTTGTTAAAATAACGGCTAAAAAAATAAGTTTCTTCATTGTATTAGGGATATTTTAACAAGAAACAAGTAAAACGTTTTATTAGCGCAATTTATAAAAATTGCTCAACATTAACATAATCAACACCACTCGCTTCGGCACAAAGCAGGTCATTATTGGTGTTGCCTATCATCACTATATCTCGCCTTTGTAAATTATGTTCAGCAAGCATTTGATTGATTATATCGGGCTCCGGCTTTGGTAAAACTTCGTCGGCAAAATAGCATACCAAAAATTTTTCCAGGCCATGCCATTCGGTATGTTTAATTTTATTGAGTTGTTGAGCCGGATTACCATTGGTGACGATAAATAATTTCTTACGGTCAACAACAATATCTTGCATCAACGCTAACATGTTTTGATAAAGCAGAAGCTTTAACGGCACATTAGCGGTATCCATTAAAAAGTTAAAGTGAAGTTGATAGTTATCCTTTAGGCAATATTTTTCCTTTACTGCGGCAAATACTGCTTCTTTACCCTGATTGTTAAATGTATCAACCATCAAGTCAGTAGCTTCTTTTGCATCAATCAGATCCAGGTATTCCAAATATCCCGCAAACAAATAATAAACCTGAAACAGATAATCTTTTTCAGGATAAAGCACATTATCCAGTTCAAATATGAAGGAGGTTTTCTTTGGGTTGATGTCGGTGTATTTCATATACTTTATTTAATCAGATGCAAAAAAATCGCGTCTCTACATAGATATAATATCAATATTATATTCCTTAAATAATTGCTTAGCTTCTTTTAACAGCACGGCTTCTTCTCCTCGCAAAGGATAAATAACTTCAATACCTTTATCCAAACAAAGCGTAAGCATTTGATGACTGTATGAACCAGATTTAGGATCAGGCAATCGGATCATCTTACCCAATTTGAGCATTAATTCCGGCAAAGCCTCATAATCTCCAAGTATAACGTTGTCTGAATTTAGTTTGCTTTTAAGCTGATATGCCGAAGCCGAATTTGCCGATGTAATTAATATATTCACCAATTATATAATTAAGCCGTCTTTCATGGTTACTTGTCTATCTGATAATCCGGCCAGGTCTTCATTATGCGTTACAATCACAAATGTTTGGTTAAACTCCTTGCGCAACTGTAAAAATAACTCGTGCAGTTCACGTGCATTTGTCGAATCCAAATTTCCAGATGGTTCATCGGCAAAAATAAGTGCGGGATTGTTTATCAATGCCCTCGCTACAGCTACACGTTGCTGCTCACCACCCGAAAGTTCATTGGGTTTATGCTTTATCCTTTCGGCCAAGCCTAACATCTGCAATAATCTGGCAGCTTTTTTTTCTGCTTCGCTGCGAGATATGCCAGCTATAAATGCAGGTATACAAACATTTTCCAATGCATCAAACTCGCTCAACAAATGGTGAAATTGAAAAATGAATCCTATTTTATGATTGCGAAAGGTGCTTAGGTTTTTATTACTTAAACGACTTACTTCCTGGTTATCAATAAATAGCTGACCAGAATCGGGTCTATCCAAAGTACCCAGAATATTTAGCAGCGAACTTTTACCCGCACCGGAAGCACCAACAATGGTAACAATTTCGCCCTTGGCAACCTCAAGGTCAACACCTTTTAAAATATGCAGCTGGCTATATGATTTGTGTATGGATTGCGCTTTAAGCATGGGACGAATTTAGTGATTAGCGTTTAGAGATTTGAGATTAGACACTATTTTTTTAATACCGACTAATATTATTGTAAAAAAGTTGAAATAAGTAATCACTAATCTAAAACCGCTTATTAGTATATCAAACAAAATTGTAGATTTACCGCAAATTCTACACAAAACATGAATATTCACGAATATCAGGGTAAAGCCATACTAAAAAGCTTTGGCGTTAGAGTTCAGGAAGGTATTGTTGCCGATACCGTTGAACAAGCTGTTGAAGCTGCCAAAAAAATGAAAGAAGATTACAATTCAAGCTGGGTTGTAATTAAGGCGCAAATACATGCAGGCGGTCGCGGTAAAGGCGGCGGCGTTAAGTTAGCCAAGAATTTAGATGAGGTAAAACAAAGAGCAACCGATATTTTAGGTATGCAATTAATTACCCCGCAAACCGGACCTGAAGGTAAGTTGGTTAGCAAGATTTTAGTAGCGCAGGATGTTTACTATCCGGGCGAAAGCGAAACCAAAGAGTTTTACATCAGCGTATTGCTTGATCGTGCTAAGGGCCGTAACATCATCATGTATTCAACCGAAGGTGGTATGGATATTGAAGAAGTTGCACATTCAACCCCTGAATTGATCTATAAAGAAGAAATTGACCCTAAGGTTGGTTTACAAGGTTTTCAGGCACGTAAAATTGCTTTTAATCTTGGCCTTTCGGGCGATGCCTTTAAGGATATGGTTAAATTTATTGCTGCATTATACAAAGCATATGATGCAACCGATTCTTCTCAGTTTGAAATTAACCCGGTGTTAAAAACATCTGACAACAAAATTTTAGCGGTTGATGCTAAAGTAAATTTAGATGATAACGCATTATACCGTCACCCTGATTTTGCCGCATTACGCGATACAGCAGAAGAAGACCCGATGGAAGTTGAAGCAAGCAAATCAAACCTTAACTATGTAAAACTAGACGGTAACGTTGGTTGTATGGTTAACGGTGCCGGTTTAGCTATGGCAACTATGGATATTATTAAAATTGCCGGTGGCGAGCCTGCTAACTTTTTAGATGTTGGCGGAACTGCTAATGCCGAAACCGTAAAAGCAGCTTTCAATATCATTTTGAAAGATCCGCATGTTAAAGCTATCCTGATCAACATCTTCGGTGGTATTGTACGTTGTGACCGTGTTGCGCAAGGTGTTATTGATGCTTACAAAGAGATCGGTAATATCCCGGTTCCAATCATCGTTCGTTTACAAGGCACTAATGCCGTTGAAGCGAAAGAATTGATTGATAACTCTGGCTTAAAAGTATTCTCAGCTATTTTATTAAAAGATGCTGCTGAAAGAGTTAGGGAAGTGTTAGCGTTATAATTAAAACTTAATTTTTTATAAATAAGAAAAGCGGGGCAATGTCTCGCTTTTCTTATTTATAAAAAATATTATTATTTATTTTTTATTTATTAATAAAACTAATTATCTTAGCATGACTTAATCACAATTTAAAAAAACATTATGAGTTTTATTGAAAAAAATTTAGCAACTAACGAAAAGGTTATTTACAAAGGCAACCTTCATTGGTGGATCTACATGAAAAATGTTCTACTTATTTTACTTGGTGTTATTATTTGCAGTTCCGCCAAAAGTAGTGGTGCAAATGCCGTTGGAGGCATATTAGTATTTTTTGCATTAATCGGTTTAGTGGGTGCGTACATGCGTTCAAAATCTTCGGAATTTGTTGTAACAAACAGGCGTATCATGCTTAAGACAGGTGTTTTAAAAAGAAAACTGGTTGAGCTGCAACTAAACCGCGCCGAAGGCCTGAGTGTTGATCAGGGTATAATTGGCAGGATGTTTAACTTTGGTAGTATCATTGTAACATCTGGTGGTGTTAAAGAGGTATTTTCTCCTATTGCACAGCCCTTTGAATTTAAGAAGCAAGTTAATAATGCAATTGAAGGATCATTTGCTCCAATAAGCAATCCGGCAATGGTATAGTTTATACAATAAACTATCAATTTAACAAAAAAGGGAGCGAATGCTCCCTTTTTTGTTTTAGACTTACATCCTCTCCAAATTATTTGAAACTTATAATATCAACCTGCATACGCGCTCGCATCCTCAGAACTTACGGTGCTTACCAGATCATAATTTGGTACAAATGTGCTTTCACTACTGATGGTCATATCCAGTTCGAAACTAGATGGATATGGCGTATTTAGTAAACTACCTTTAGGTATATATGGAAACAATTCGCTGTAAGTTCTAATTTGGCTACTGTTTACCCTACGATAGATGAACATGCGGTGAATATCGTCGGGGTGCTGTAAACCTGCCGCGCCAATCATTTGAATAGCGCTGGCAACCGTGGCTTTGTGGAAGTTGGCTACACGCTGTTTTTTTTCCTCTACAACAAGCCCTTTCATCAGGCTTTTATCTTGCGTGGCAACACCTGTTGGGCAAGTATTATTATTGCATTCCAGAGCCTGTATACAACCTAATGCGAACATCATACCACGGGCACTATTACACATATCGGCACCCAGCGCAAAGTTCTTTACCAAATCAAAACCGGTAGCCACCTTACCTGATGCGATAATTTTAATATGTTTTTTTAGGTTGAAGCCGGTTAGCGCATCATAAACAAAAGCCAGTGCTTCGCGTAATGGCATGCCAACTGAGTTGGAGAATTCTAACGGTGCCGCTCCTGTACCGCCCTCGCCGCCATCAACAGTAATGAAATCAGGGTAAATGCCTGTTTTGATCATCGCCTTGCAAATAGCTAAAAATTCGCTTTTGTGGCCGAGGCATAATTTAAAACCTACAGGCTTACCTTCAGATAATTCACGTAGCTTTTTGATAAAATCCATCATCTCTAAAGGATTAGTAAACGCGGTATGATATGGCGGTGAGATCACATCCGCTCCCATTTCAACCAAACGTATCCTTGCAATTTCCGCACTAACTTTAGCTGCCGGTAAAATACCGCCGTGGCCTGGTTTTGCGCCTTGGGATAACTTAATCTCAATCATTTTTACATTAGGCAATACGGCACGTTTTGCAAAGGCATTATAATCAAAAGTGCCATCCTTATGCCGGCAACTGAAATATCCTGTACCAATTTGCCAAATGATATCACCGCCGGGTTTTAAGTGGTAATCGCTTAAACCGCCTTCGCCAGTATTATGCGCGAAACCGCCAATTTTCGCACCGCTATTTAAAGCCAAAATTGCATTCTCGCTTAATGAACCGAAACTCATTGCCGAAATATTATAAACACTTGCTGAATAAGGTTTAAGGCATTCAGGCCCGCCAACAGTAACCCGCGGACTCATATTCAATTTGGTATGATCTATTGCGGCAATACTATGATTTAACCATTCGTAACCGTTTTCATAAACATCCAATTCGGTACCAAACGGACGGGTGTCGTCATCCATTTTGGCACGTTGGTAAACAACGCTACGGTATTGGCGATTAAAGGGTGTACCATTGGTATCGCTCTCTATAAAATACTGATAAATTTTAGGCCGAAGATCTTCCATAACAAATCTCAGATGGCCAAATATTGGAAAATTGCGTGTAATGGTATGTTCGGTTTGGATCATATCATAAATACCAAGTACAACAAATGGCACAACAATAACTAATGACCATACAGCCGGGTACCAGATGAAACTCCAGGCAACCAGCATTGCTAATATTATTACGGCAGATACAACAAACAGCTTCCTCATATTTTTAACTTAATTAAAACAAATCTAAAGCTTTTTAGGCGAACAAAACCGGCAATCATTGGTTAAGAATTTAGCATATGTCGATAAAGTGTCAATTTAGATTTTAAATTAGATGTTTAAACATATATATAACTACATTCGTTTAATTAATCAATCATAAAAATCATGGCAACAGCAACAAAATGGGTTTTAGACCCAATGCACTCAGAAGTTCAGTTTAAAGTAAAACACTTGGTTATTTCAACTGTAAGCGGCTTTTTCAAAAGCTTCGAAGGTGAGTTGGATACCGAGAATGATGATTTTACCGATGCTAAAATATCTTTCTCTTTAGATATCAATAGCATTGATACTAACCAGACACCACGTGATGAACATTTAAAATCAGCTGAATTTTTTGATGCTGAGAAATATCCGAAAATAACTTTCAAATCAACTTCATTTACTAAAACAGGTGATGACGAATATAAATTAACTGGTGATTTAACTGTAAAAGACGTTACTAAACCCGTAACGCTTAATGTTGAATTTGGTGGTGCTGCTGACGACTTTTATGGCAACACTAAAGCAGGTTTTGAAATCTCAGGCAAAATAAACCGTAAAGAATTTGGTTTAACATGGAGTGGTGTAACCGAAGCCGGTGCAGTGGTTGTAGGCGAAGACATTAAATTGCTGATCAACGTTCAGTTTGCTAAACAAAAATAATTTGATTTGAAACCTGAAAAGGTTAATTGATCAAAAATAAAAAGGCCATTTGCAATGCAAATGGCCTTTTTATTTTTTGAATCTACCTATCATTAAGATTATTTGATTAGTTTTATCTATCAAAACCTTATGGAGAAAATTTGCTATTTGTTGTTATTAGTTTTTATAAATGCTTGTACGCAAAAGACAAATAAACTAAAAGATTCGCATTCTGATATTCCTAAAAAACAGATCATTGCGGTTAAAAATGGTGATAGTGTTTTGTTAGATTCCGCTACTAATTATAAGATAACGACAAGTGAGCTAAATATTCTTTTAAAGCGTCATCCTGAATTAAATGATGAATATGTTAAGTCTCCCGACATTGATTATTATAAACAGAAAGACTTAGATTTTAACAGTGAAATAGGTCGGGATAACTATTATTTAATTTATGCCTACTTTTTAAAAGCTAAAAATGGCAATAAAAAATTCCAAGGTGAACGGGAAATACTAATCAAAATTTATAATTATATTAATTCAATATATGATTATTTGAATGATGGAGGCACCTACTATAATCATCAATGTAGCCGAATACCTGCATTTGCCGAGAATGCTATTAACAGTGGTATAAATAATGACTATTATATTAAAACATACAACATATCAAAACAAAAACAATTGTATCTGCAATCAATAAAACAATTAATTACTGATGAGCAGAACAGCAATTTTGATTTAGATGAAACGAAGAAACCCGAATTGAAAAGAAAATTGTTTAAAACAGTAGATGATATGAGTGGTTTAATAACTAATACCTTTTATTTAAAAATGGCCCAAGAGTTTCAATATTCAAATTATTGAAATTGGCTAATAATTATGCTCATCAAAATATATCCTGAAAACCCAAACCCAAAAGCTATTGAACAGGTAGTTGAAGTACTGCGCAAAGGCGGACTCATCATATACCCTACTGACACCGTTTATGGTTTAGGCTGCGATATCACCAATCAAAAGGCTATCGAAGCTATTTGTCGTATTCGGAATATCAAACCAGAAAAGGCTAATTTTTCTTTTATATGTTACGATCTAAGCCATATTTCTGATTACATTAAGCCGATTGATAATACAACATTCCGTATAATAAAAAAAGCATTGCCTGGCCCATTCACGTTTATATTTAATGCCAGCCATAAAGTACCTAAACTACTTAGCTCCAATAAAAAAACAGTTGGTATCAGGATACCTGATAATAACATCGCCCGCGAAATTGTAAAAGCACTTGGTAACCCCATCGTATCTGCATCTATTAAAGATGATGATGAGATCATCGAATATTCTACCGATCCTGAATTGATTTATGAAAAATACCAGGATCAGGTTGATTTGGTAATTGACGGCGGTTACGGTGGCAACATCGCATCAACCGTTGTGGATTGCACAAACGGCGATTTCGAAGTTATCCGTGAAGGTAAAGGTGAATTGGAATTATATCTTTAAACTTACGAAGTTTTGAAAACTTCGTAAGTTATGAATGAATCGATTTTATGAACGCGGGTATTTTATTCAAATAATCTGCATCGCTCAATAGCTTCACAAACGCGCTGCCTACAATTGCACCGTTAGCATACTCGCAAGCCTTATCAAAATTGGTTTTGTTGGAAATACCAAAACCTATGATAATTGGATTTTTTAGCTGCATTTCTTTTATGCGTTTGTAATAATCCTCAATGGTGTTTGACACATCCAAACTGCCACCTGTAATTGATGAAGACGATAACAAGTAAATAAACGCGTTACTTAACGCATCAATTTTGCGGATGCGGTCCTCGCTGGTTTGTGGCGTAACCAGGAATATGTTGCTTAGGTTATTATCAATAAAGTATTTGGAATACATAGCCTCATACTCATACATAGGCAAGTCCGGTACAATAACGCCGTCCACACCTATTTCAGCAGCTTTCTTACAAAAGTTTTCTACCCCATACTGAACGATAGGATTCACATAACCCATTAATAAAATAGGAATATTTACTGTTTTGCGCAGATTTTTCAGCTGCTCAAAAAGCACATGAAGCGCCATGCCGTTTTCCAATGCTTTTTCTGAACTATGCTGGATAGTTGGGCCATCAGCTACAGGATCAGAGTATGGGAAACCGATTTCTAAAAAATCAGCACCCGACTTTTCCAATGCCTCGGCTATCGCAACAGTACTGTTTAATTCAGGGTATCCGGCTGTAAAATATATGGATAACAGGTTGTTGTTTTTCTCTTTAAAAATTTTTTGTAAACGGTTCATGGTATTAAAATCCAAAATATTTTATGTAAGTATCCAAATCTTTATCGCCCCTGCCCGATATGCAGATCACCACGTTATCATCTTTCTTAAACTGATTTTTTTCCAAATAAGCCAAAGCATGCGCCGTTTCGATAGCCGGGATAATACCTTCCAATTGCGAGCAAAGTAAACCTGCCTGTAAAGCTTCATCATCGGTAATGCTAACGTATTGCGCGCGATTTATTTTGTATAGATGCGCATGTTGCGGGCCGATACCCGGGTAATCTAAACCTGCTGAAATCGAATATGGTTCAACCACTTGTCCGTCGTCAGTTTGCATTAATATAGTGCGGCTGCCGTGTAGTACACCTTCTCGCCCTAATGCTGTTGTTGCTGCGGAGTGGCCGCTATTAACACCCTTACCAGCTGCTTCAACTGCTACTAACTTAACAGCTTCATCATCCAAAAAATGATAGAACATGCCCATGGCATTACTACCACCACCAACACAGGCCATCACATATTGCGGTAATTCGTTACCAGTTTTTTCAAGTAATTGCTTCTTTGTTTCCGCTGATATGATGGATTGAAACCTCGCCACCATATCTGGATATGGATAAGGCCCTACTACCGAACCGATAATATAATGCGTATCAACCGGGTTAGCTATCCAGTCTCGCAATGCTTCATTAGTCGCGTCCTTAAGCGTTTTACTACCCGATGTTGCAGGAATAACTTTGGCTCCCAACATCTTCATACGGGACACATTTGGGGCCTGGCGCTGCATATCAATCTCGCCCATGTAAACGATACACTCAATACCCATTAAAGCGCAAACCGTAGCAGTAGCAACACCATGCTGACCAGCACCGGTTTCGGCTATGATACGGTGTTTACCAAGGCGTTTTGCCAATAAGATTTGCCCAATGGCATTATTTATTTTGTGCGAACCGGTATGATTCAGGTCCTCACGTTTAAAAAATATGTTAGCGCCATATTTTTCAGAATATCTTTTTGCATAATATAATGGCGAAGGGCGACCAACATAATTTTTCAACAAATCGTCAAACTCAGCTTTAAAAGCCGGATCTTCAATAATGGTTAAGTACTGTTGCCTTAACTCTTCCACGTTTGGATAAAGCATTTCGGGAATGTAGGCCCCGCCAAAATCGCCATAATAGCCTAAATCGTTAACTCCGTATTTCATAGGTTATCGTATTGTTGCAGCATTTCAAATGCTATTTGTAATTTCTCAATATTTTTTAGCGCGGGTGATAACTCAAACCTGCTATTTAAATCAACCCCATAAAATTGTTGGTGATCAATCTCCTTAACTGATTCTAAATTTTCCAAACTTAATCCTCCACTTAAAAAGAAAGGAATATCAAATTTGTAATTATCTAAAATGCCCCAGTCATAAGTTTCTCCCGAGCCACCGTGTATGCTTGTTTTGGTATCGAACAGAAAATAATCTACATGATCTACATAAGCAGCTAGATCTTGGAAATTAAAGTCCTCACTTATCCCGAAAGCCTTAATAATTTTTACTTTGCCTTTAAATTCAGCACAAATTTCAGGGCCTTCACTGCCATGCAGTTGGATGGCATCAAATTTATATTTGTTGATTATTGTGCTAATCCCCTCAATACTCTCATTAACAAAAACAGCGGTTTTTATGATGGTTGATGGAATATCATTTAAAATATTAACATCAATATCACCAACAAAACGTGGTGTACGATCATAAAAAATAAAGCCCATGTAATCCGGTTCTAAAGCAGTAATTGCTTTAATATTATCCGGATCCCGTAAACCACAAACCTTTATTTTCATGGGATTAGTTAGCTAATAAAATTTTAAAGCTGTTTAGTGCTTTTTTGCTTAGTAATGATTGTTCAGCTTCATAAAAACAATCGGCGAAGCTTTTATGGGCTTCAATAGTTTTAATTGCTAATGCTGCGTTACATAAAACCACATTATTTTGTGCGGATGTTGCCTCGCCATTTAACACGGTCTTAAATATCTCAGCAGATTCACTAACGGTTTGCCCACCTGTTATTTCTGCCGGATTTAATTGTTCGAAACCTAACGCTTCGATACTATGGATCTTTTCGCCATCGGCACTAAAGGTTTTAAAATCACAGGTTAAAGACACTTCATCATAACCATCTAATGCATTTACTATAGTATAGCTTTTATTTGATTTTTGATAAAGATAAGCATATACTCTCGCCAGTTCCAGGTTAAACACCCCAACCAATTGATTTTCAGGTCGTGCCGGGTTAACCAGCGGACCTAACATATTAAAGAATGTCTTCACCCCTAACTCACGGCGAATAGGCGCTACGGTTTTCATGGCCGGATGGAATAGAGGCGCGTGTAAAAAGCAAATATTGGCTTTATCAATGCTTGATCTCAGCTTATCGCCATCACTGGTAAATTGGTAACCCAAAAATTCGATCACATTTGATGATCCGCAACCGGATGACACGCCATAATTGCCGTGTTTAGCTACTTTGTAACCCGCGCCGGCAACTATAAAAGAGGCTAAAGTTGAGATATTGAAAGTATCCTTACCATCGCCACCGGTTCCGCAAAGGTCTATCAGGTTTTCAGTTTCCAGATCAACCTCAAGACAAAGCTCCAACATGGCATCACGGAAACCTTCCAATTCATTAACGGTAATGCTGCGCATACAATAAGCCGTCATAAACGCGGCCATTTGCGAGTTGTTGTATTTGCCCAGTGCAAGGTCAGTCAATATTTGTTTTGACTCCTCACGGCTAAATGTCTTGTGTTCAAATAAGTGATTAAGTATCGCTTTCATGCCCCTAACCCCCTAAAGGAGGAATTCATTTTTTTTAGTTTTTAATTTTTTATTCTATGCCTGGTCAAGCTTCCCCTTTAGGGGACTGAGGGGCAACAAAAAAGGGTTACCACACGGCAACCCTTTTGTATATGTTAAAAATAACAGATATGGAATTGCCTTACGATCTCTCGTTAAGCCACCACCAATTGTTATTTAATGTTATCGTTTTCATTGGCAACAAATATGTAAATAGTTTTTTCTAAAAACAAACAGAATAAAAAATTTACGATATTAGGTGCTTATCTACCAAAATGGCTTTACATCACAGCAAAAGAAAAATAAACCCTGAAGATGATCTTGGCTTCGGTTACCAGCCGGTAATCAAAAACCAGCCGTTGATTAATAAGGATGGTTCGCCTAATGTAAAGCGTAAGGGTTTATCTTTTTTTAATACAGCAGATAATTATCATAAACTCATCACGATGAGTATTGGTAAATTTGCAATGGGCGTTTTAACAATTTACATTGTCGTCAATCTGATATTCGCTTTTATCTACCTGCTTGTTGATCCAAATTCTCTATATGGTATAAAGGATGATACAGGTTTAAACCACTTTTGGGAAGCATTCTTTTTCTCGGCTCAAACCATAACAACAGTTGGATACGGGCATATTTACCCTAAAGGCATGGCGGCCAACAGCATTGCTGCGTTCGAATCAATGTTGGGCTTGCTATCATTTGCAATGGCAACGGGTTTATTATACGGCCGTTTCTCCAGGCCATCGGCTAAGATTGTTTACAGCAAAAATATTTTAGTAGCTCCATATAATGATAATTGCCGTGGATTAATGTTTCGTTTAGCTAATGAACGCCGAAATATTTTAGTCGATTTAAATATCGAGGTTATATTCTCTTATAATGAAGATGTGGACGGCAAACTGGTGCGTCGATTTTTCCCGCTTGAACTAGAAAGAAAAGCGGTGAGTGTGCTAACCTTAAACTGGACGGTAGTGCACCCATTGGATGATAATAGCCCGTTAAAAGGTATGACTTTGGAAGATCTTAAAAAATCTGAAGCAGGATTTGCTGTACTGTTAAAATCTTTCGATGATGCCTTTTCTCAAACGGTTCATTCCCGTACCGCCTATTTACATGAGGAAATCATTTGGGGCGGTAAGTTCAGGCCGATATTTGAACGTGACACAGAAGGACGGATTGTTTTAGATTTGGGTAAGATTAATCATTTCGATTTGGTTGAATTACCAGATGTGCATATGATGTAAATCTTATTTCAATAATGAGTCTTTCTCTTTTTTAAACACATTGTAAACTAATTTATCCAATATACCCGGAATAAATTTGCTTAAGGCAACGGTTAATTTCCCTTGACTGGTCATAATCAATGTACGTTCCCTATTCTCTACCCCGTCAACAATAATTTTAGCTACTTCATCAGCGGTCATCATTTTCTCTTCGTGCAGTGTGCTTTCGCCTTGCTGAGTACCGTTTTTATTCAATGCGGTATTACGAATGTTTGATGCTGTAAAACCCGGGCATGCTGTTAAAACATGTATGCCGGTATTCAAATTCTCTACGCGTAAAGCATCTAAAAAGCCATTCATAGCAAATTTTGATGCCGAATAACCGGTGCGGCCCGGCAAACCTTTATAACCAGCTATGGAAGATACGCCTACAATGCTGCCCTGTGTTTTTAAGATCTCGGGCAAAGCAAACTTGGTACAATATACGGTACCCCAAAAGTTTACATCCATCAATTGTTTTAATACCTTAACATCAACATCATTAAACAAAGCACGCATGGATATACCAGCATTATTAACCAGTACGTCTATCTTTTTAAATGTTAATAAGGCTTGTTTGATAAGCAGATCGCATTCTTCTTCAATAGCTACATCACAGTGCACGGCTACGGCTTTAATACCATAAGTTTTTTCAAGCTCAGCAGCTATTTCGCATAGTAAAACATATTGCCTTGCACCTAAAATAAGGTTGGCGCCACGTTTGGCAAATTCATGAGCAAGTGATTTACCGATACCCGATGATGCACCGGTTATGATTACAACTTTATCTTTCAACTTCATAAGCTAGCGGCAATTGTTGGATGCCGTCTAACTTAATTTCAGGCATTTTGAACAAATATTTCACGGCGAATATAATCATCGCCCCATAAAAGTTCTTAACGAATTGCCAGTTTAATTTAGCTGTATTAGCTACATTAAAGTTAATGATGTATGTTTTAGGGAAATAGTAATTTTTAAAGCCTGCAAGGCGCATACGGTACGATAAGTCGATATCGTGACCATATATGGCAAAATTTTCGTCGAACAAACCGATTTCATTCAAGGCCGATCTGCGCAGCAACATAAAAGCGCCATTTATAAAATCAACTTCAGAGGTTTGAAACTCATCTACCCATTCCTTGCGGTTACGATCACCGATACGGGTTTTAGGAAAATATTTAGCTAAGCCACTCAGTTTAAAAAACGCGATCCATTGGCTTGATAAACCACGGTTTGATTCTGAAAGAAAACTTCCTTTCGGAGTAATCATCCTTACGCCCAATCCGCCGGAGTTTACATGTTCATCCATAAATTCGATAGCACGTTCCAAAGTTTTTTTGGACGAAATAATATCCGGGCTGACCAGTAAAATATACTCTCCGGTTGTTAAGTTAATTACTTCATTATAGGCTTTGGAGTAACCAACCTGTTTTTGACTGGCTATGATATGAAAATGAGGAAAGTTGCTTTCAATCATTTTAATTGAACCATCTGTAGAAGCATTATCAAATATAAATACCTCGTAATCAATATTTTTACCAGCATCAACTAAAGCTGATAAAGTATGCTGAAGTAATTCGCATAGGTTGTGATTGATAATAACTACAGATAATTTCATAATTACTTGGATAATGAATTTTCGTATGGAACACGTGTAGCGATAGACCGACCTAAAGTCAGCTCATCTACGTACTCTAATTCACCTCCAAAAGCTATGCCACGAGCTATGGTTGAGATAGTTATATTGTAAGATTTTAATCTTTTGTTCAAATAAAACAAGGTAGTGTCACCTTCCATCGTAGCACTTAAAGCGAAGATGACCTCTTTAACTAAATCAGTTTTCAACCGCTCAACAAGAGAATCTACTTCCAGGTCTGATGGCCCTATGCCATCCATTGGCGATATCAATCCGCCCAAAACATGGTACATACCATTGTATTGATTGGTATTTTCAATAGCCATTACATCGCGGGTATCTTCAACAACGCAAATGATACCGTCATCGCGTTTTGGCGAGGCACAGATCTGGCAGATCAATTGATCGGAAATATTATGACAGGTTTGGCAAAATTGGATTTCGTGACGAAGCTTAGTTATCGCGCCGCTAAAGCGGTCAACCTCGTCCCTATCCTGTTTCAATAAATGCAGCACAAGTCGTAAGGCGGTCTTTTGTCCCACACCCGGCAATTTGGCAAATTCAGCAACCGCATCCTCCAGCAACTTTGATGAAAAGTTCATGTTACAAATGTAATTAGTGAATGAGTGATTTAGTGAATGAGTGATGAATATTTTCATCATGCTTTCGTAATTTAGCATACTAATAATCACTCATTCACTAAATCGCTCAATGAAAAAGATATGCGTTTACTGTGGAGCCAACTTTAACGGCGATCCTATATTATCCGAAGCTATTAACCAATTGGCCGAAATAATGGTAAATCAAGGCATTACCTTAATTTACGGTGGCGGCAAAGTTGGTGTAATGGGATTAGTTGCCGATGCTGTTTTATCCAAAGGAGGTAAAGCAGAAGGCGTTATACCACAGTTTTTAGTTGATAAGGAAGTGGCACATGATGGTTTAACAGAATTGCATATCGTTGAAAACATGCACGAGCGTAAACAGCTTATGAGTGATCTGTGCGATGGTTATATTACCCTGCCCGGCGGATTAGGAACCATGGAAGAGTTTTTTGAAGTGTTAACCTGGCTACAATTAGGGCTGCATAGCAAACCGGTAGCTATACTTAATATAAATGGTTATTATGACTTTTTGCTCAAGCAATTAGATGTTATGGTTGAACAGCGTTTTTTAAAACCGGTAAATCGCGATCTGGTAATTTCCTCTGCAGACCCAATTGAGCTGATAGATCTGATGAATAACTTTAAACCCGATATTGATGAGGTTTGGTTCAGGGATAGGAATTTGATTTAAGTCATCAAATTCAATAAATATAAACCGATAAATGGGTATTATTTATTTTAATATTTCTTTATAATATTGTCTGTGGTAAAAAAAATATCTCCCGGCTTAGTTATTTGCATTAGTATAATTTGTGTAATATACTTTATAATCAGCTTAATTTACAGGCCAATTATATCAAATGATGCTATACACAGTTACGTTAGTTTACATAACTATTTAAACGGTTGCAGTTGGAATAAACTATGGCAGTTTAACAAAGATGCCTCAAAACTTAATGCCGGAAATATTACCTGGTGGGCTCCTGGACCATATGAAATCCCTTATTTAACAACCCGAATACTAAACTGCAATATTGGCTTAGCCATATGTATACTTTCTTTCATCTCTATCACACTTGGCAGTTATTGTTATTATAAAATTTTTGAAAAATCATCGCTCTCAAGTAACATCGTTCTTACAGCAATATTAATATTGCTTTTGGAGCGATTTATGAACATGAATTTCAATCAGTACACTTCTTCTGATCTGTTCCTGTTTTTCTATATCCCTTTTTATATTTTTTGTTATCAAAAAGCAAAAGACACAACCAAATATTATTGGCAAAACCTGTTTGTATTGCTGTTAATTAATATTACAGGCTTATTTATTAAAAATAGCTTTTTATTATTCAGTACAGCCTTCAACATTTATTTAATTGTTGATTTTCTTTTTGAACAAGTAAGGTTAAAAAAACCACTATTCGGCGTATACCTAATCAAAAAAGCAACATCCCTATTCCCTTTCTTGTTATCGGTTATATTATTTTACTGGTTTTTTCTGCGACTTGGGGTTAATCCAACATCAGGCCAGGGATTTCTTATAAGTATTTCAGCTATTATCTCAGGTATTTTTTCGGGCGTAGTAGGTGTTTTGTTTGGATCATTAAGTGTAACTGGGGTTTATGGTAACCTGCAAGATAAGCTCGCTTTTCTTGATCTTTACACCATTGTCATAATGCTTCTCTTTCTGTTGGTTACATTCTATTTTATCTACCAATACAGAAAAAACATCAAATCCATGTTTCAAACCGATAATATGTTCCGGGTAACATTAGTAATCAGTATTATGTACATGGTTTATTGGCTGGTGTTTACCTTAAAGCGCAGCTACATCAGCAACGAAGACCGTTTGTTTTTACCAATAACCATATTTGTGCTACCATACTTAATTGATTATGCTTTAAAGGCTAATAAGCTTATAAAATACATGGCTTATATAGCCATATGTTTATCGGTAATTTATGGTGTAGGTACTATGTACTATCGGGTTAAAAATTACAGCAGTGATCGCATGT
>Ga0302224_10000612_pt1 | contig 17473 bp, 19 predicted proteins | sample II_Palsa_E3_1_FD_193520 | JGI IMG/M metagenome (GOLD analysis project Ga0302224, IMG submission 193520) | Peat permafrost microbial communities from Stordalen Mire near Abisko, Sweden - II_Palsa_E3_1 | ecosystem: Environmental > Terrestrial > Soil > Palsa > Peat permafrost | place: Sweden... | reverse complement strand
ATAGCCGGATGCTTTTTGTGATACCAGCCCTACCAGTGCTTTAACCAAAAAGCCGGAGTTTTTAAAGAGCGTTTTATTTAGCGTAAGCGGGATAAGGAAGCGGGATATGATGCTTACAAAATCCTGGTTAAAAATATTGGTCTTGCTTTCGCCGCTATTACTTCCTTTTGGGAACAGGGAATATACGGTGGTAAAAATAGCAGCCGGGCTGCTAAAATGTTGTTTAATAGCCGCGCCCTGAACTTTTTCAAGCGCACGTAACCTTACTATCTCTTCCTTTAAATCCCAGGCATTTTTTATAGTCGCGTCCATTATCTAAAAATCTTTTGGATGATAGCATTAATTATAGGGCGCTCAAGCGCTTTTTTGTTGTATTTTACAATGAGCGCTATAAGCAAATATCCAGCCGCAACACATGCAAAACCTTCCCACAACGAGTTAAATACCGATGCCAGGTAATACGCTAAGGTTATACTGGCAAATATGAAAGCCATTGCCATACTAATCATCACAGCCACATCGGCAATAATGCTTGCAGCAATGGATGTACCACCCTCAATAGCCCTGTACTTAGCCAGTTTTACGTGAGTTTCGGCATATTCCTTTAGCTGGTCAATTAAAGGGGCTTGCGGTTGATCGTCTTTGTTAGCTTCCATAGTAAAATTTATTATCCCGGGTAGGTTGAGTACCCGGGATATTGTAAAATTTATGCGTGTTCAAGGTCGTCCTGGTATTCAGCCTCGGCGCCATTGATTTTTGATTTGATGTTTTCAACAACTTTATCTTTTAAACCTACAAGGTTATCAATTTCAGCTGCTGCGGTTTCTTTAATTGAGTCACCAAGGTTTTTTAATGATTCAGTTAATTTGTCGCGTGTTTCGCTGCCTTTTTCCGGAGCGAATAACAAGCCTAATGCTGCGCCTGCTGCCAGCCCGGCTAGCAATGCAACTACTACTTTTGAGTTATCGTTCATACTATTATAATTTTTAAGTTGACTAATTGTTTTATAAAACGGCTAAAAATCTTGCCAAGTATTAGTTTAGGACAATTTGTCGCTGTACTTTGTTACCCAAAAGTACGCAATTATCCGTTTATGTATCATTGCCGGTTCTAATTCGTTCCAGCCTGTCGGCCGCAAGCCGGTTGGTTTCGTAAATCTCCAGCAACAGCAAAAAGTACGATAGCAGTACCGGGCCAAATACCAACCCCAAAATGCCAAATAAAGGCAAACCGATAAAAACGCCTATTACGGAAATGATCGGGTGCGTATTGCCGACCCGCTTATTGATCAGCACCCGCAAAACGTTATCTACATTGCCAATAAATAACAGGCCGTAAAGTATAATCAACACACCTTTAAAGGTATGGTCGTTAGCGATGAACAAGATACCTGCCGGGATACAAAGCGTTGGCGCGCCAACCACCGGTAAAAACGACATGAACGACCCTATTACGCCCCAAAATATAGGATCGGGGATCTCGAAAGCATAAAAGCCGAGGCATAACAATGTGCCTTGCGTTATGGCGATAATGCCTTGCCCTAATACATTAGAATAGGTTGAATTGCGCATCGCTTCGGCAAAGCGCAGCGCGTGCTGCTCGCGGAATGGGGCATATTTAAGCAGGCCGGTTTCAAACTCGTTGCGTTGGGTGAGCATAAAATACAGCAGGAAATACAATACCAGCAAGGTTAATATGATGCTGGCCGCGCTGCCTAATATGGATGGAAACAGATCGGTAGCCAACGTGCCTAGCTTTTGTAACGTAGTTTCGGCGAAATGTTGTTGATTTAATTTTTGTGCCGCGAAAGCATCAATTTTAGTGAGCCAAACCTGTATAGGGAAAGTATTGTGGTTAATGGTGCCGATCTTATCGATCACCATAAAACTTAATGACAAAAACGGGATAACAATTACAATAAGCGAGCTGAAGATGATGAGCAGCGCCACCACGGATTTATTCCAGCCTTTTTTATCAACCAGCAAAATATATAAAGGCCTGAAAATAGTGAAAAGTACAATGGCCCCAAGTATAGAACTGAACAACCCGCTCAAGGCATATAACAGGAAGCAGCCCAGCACAATAATGCTAACCAATATAATATTGTTACGCTGCTTATAGTTAAAAATTGACATCCAAAAAGGTTATTGGGGTGGTGCTTAATTGATAAACAAAAAAGAGCCCAAATGTTTTGGATAGCAAACATGAATCTCAACAAAAAAGCCCTGCTCCGATGGCAACCGGGCAGAGCTCAAATAATTAACTTATAAACTGAACACTATATCCAGGTGGTTGAATACCTGAATATTAGTTGGGGAATTAAGGTTTGGTATAATGGCTTTACTGCCGGGTGTTATAATTTATTATTAAAGCCTTTATGGCTTAATCAAATGTATTATTCTAATAAATAATATTCAATGTGGAGTTTTCCACATGGGGCGAGTATGTCAAGTAATTTCGTATGTGGCTTTGTAGATTGCTTGTTTACAGCAATTTAACACTGTGGATAAAAAAATACGGGCACAAAAAAATCCGGCGCATGTAGGCCGGATTTTAAAGATCTTTAAGAATTAATGCTTAGCAATATTGCTCAAACGCACCAATCAGGTTGTCGGCAATCATTTGTGCCGGGCGGCCTTCAATTTGGTGGCGCTCGATGATGTGCACCAATTTGCCATCCTTAAACAAAGCCATTGACGGTGATGACGGCGGGTAAGGCAGCATGTAATTACGTGCAGTGTTTACCGCATCGGTTTCCATACCAGCAAAAACGGTAACAAATTTATCAGGATGTATATCGTTTTGAGCTGCCATGCGTGCTGCAGGGCGTGCGTTAGCAGCAGCGCAACCGCAAACAGAATTCACCATAATAAATACGGTCCCTTCGCCTTCGATAGCTTGTTTTACAGCTTCAGCATCTTTTAACTCTTCAAAACCAACGGTGGTTAGTTCGGCCCGCATTGGGGCAACTAAATATTCTGGGTACATTTTTATCTAATTTAATTAGGTACAAAAATAATAAATGATTATGGCTTAGCATCTACAAATCATAATAATAACAATTTGCTGACGCAATAATCGGCTTTTACAGCAGTTATTATTTGGCGGTATGAACATATTTTGTGTTTTTACCGTATAAAATTGCGCCTGAGTTAAATGCATGTTGTATTTGCATTGATAGCAAGGCTTTTATATATTGCATTCCCTAATTGACTATTTAAATGAAATTTAAACCATCCGGTGTAAGCACGGTGATCATTGTTGACAAAAACAAAGGCGCCTCAAAAACACTGCAGGTAAAAACAAAGCACATCAGCCGTTTAAAGCATTATGCGGCTGGCGTGTTATCTGTAATTGTGATACTTGCAGGTTCAATCATATATCTTAACAACGAAAACAATAAACAAGAGGTAGAAAAAGCCGCTTTATTAAAGCAAATAACTCAGCTTAAAACCCAGGTTCCACCACCTGTTACTGTTGCACAAGTACCGCAAAACAAAGCCGAAACCTACATACAGGAAATTGAAGGCAAGCTGCAAACCATTAATGCTTATTTGAAAAAACGTGGGTTAAGGGGTTTCTCAACCAAAGCAATTGGTGGCAACGATAGCAAAGCCGAAGAAAGCAAACTAACCGACGAGGAAAAATACTCGCTATACGATGACTATTTAAGTCGCTTTTTAACCGCGGTAGCATTTACACCGATGGGTTACCCGCGCATTAGCTCGTTAACTTCCTATTTCGGTTACCGCAGCGATCCGTTTGACAGCGGGCATGCCGAGTTTCACCCGGGCATAGATTTTAAAGGCGAACGCGGCGATGCGGCTAAATGTACTGCTAACGGCAAGGTAGTTTTTACTGGCTGGTTTGGCGGTTACGGCAATTGCGTACGCATCCAGCATCAAAATAATTTTGAAACATTGTATGGTCACTTATCTAAAATCACGGTAAAAGTGGGCCAGAAAGTTACTGCCGGCGATAAAATTGGCGAAATTGGCTCAACAGGCCGCTCAACTGGTAACCATTTGCACTACGAAGTACGTAAAAATGGCGTACCGGTAAACCCGATCAGTTTTTTATCCTTAAATAATTAATTATACCCCGTATGTCGCTTTTCAAAAAAGATAAAGTTTCCCTGGATATGCAATCCATATCAACCTTAATTAGCGAAGGCTGCATTTTTGACGGCAACCTTAAAGCGCCTGATTTTGCCCGTATTGACGGACAGATCACCGGTGATGTAATGGTTGATGAAGGGTTGATATTAGGCGAAAAAGGATCAATTTTAGGTAATGTGGTTACCAAAGAGATGGTGGTTTACGGCGTAGTAAACGGCAATCTGCAGGTAAACTCGCTGGAGATAAAAGCAACGGGCAAAGTAACCGGCGAAATCCGCACCCAAACTTTACAGGTTGAAAACGGCGCGATATACAACGGCAGCCTATCCATGACGCAGAACGCTAAACTGGCGCAAAGCCAATCATCCGTAAAAGCATCAAAACCTAAACTGATCGAGGTTTAGTTGCCGTTATTCTGTTCGTTTCCTTTGGTAAAAACACCGTCTTTGATATCAATGATCAGTACGGACAAAACGCCCATACCTGCAGCCGTACCAATGGTAAGCAGCCAATCAACAAATGAAAGTCTGAAAAACAACAGGTACATGATGGTACCGTAATAAGGTGTCATACAAATTGGGCAGCCATAGATGGGTTTGTATAAGTGGCCTTCGGGTTTAATAAGCTTTTTAATTCCTTCAAATATCATCCCCTTCCAGCTACAGGCGTGGATGAATAGCACAATCATGGCTATGATAAAGGCGTGTTGAATAATGAGTGACGGCATATTATCTTATTGCTAATAAGAGAAATAAAATTCCAGCTAAAAAGTTTGTTTAAACATAGAAATTGTCTAACCTTTATTTATAAGATTAAATGATTTTCCTTTTTTGCTAAAAAGCTTAAAACCGGGTTGATTGAATCAACGTATTATGTTTATCCCTATCCTTGAGGTTAACGGGAGGCGGATAAAGTCCGTAAGTCATATTGGGACACGGCGTTAATTTTATTTCACATATATATTACCTATTTTTGCAGCAAACAATAAATAATATGTCATCAGTAGAGACTGCATACACCAAGTACAAAGTGAAAGACCTTTCGTTAGCCGAATGGGGTCGTAAAGAGATTGAACTGGCTGAGGCCGAAATGCCGGGCCTGATGGCTTTGCGTAAAGAGTACGGACCATCAAAAGCATTAAAGGGCGCGCGCATTGCAGGTTGCCTGCACATGACCATCCAAACTGCTGTTTTGATAGAAACTTTGATCGAGCTGGGTGCTGAAGTTACCTGGTCGAGCTGTAATATATTTTCAACCCAGGATCACGCTGCTGCGGCTATTGCTGCTGCCGGAACTTCGGTTTATGCCTGGAAAGGTATGAATGCTGAAGAGTTTGACTGGTGCATTGAGCAAACTTTATTTTTTGGTGAAGACCGCAAGCCATTAAACATGATTTTGGATGATGGCGGCGATTTAACCAACATGGTATTAGATAGATTTCCTGAACTGATCGGAGATATCAAAGGTTTATCAGAAGAAACTACTACCGGTGTACACCGTTTATACGAGCGTATGAAAGCCGGCACATTACCAATGCCTGCTATCAACGTAAACGATTCGGTTACCAAATCGAAATTTGATAACAAATACGGTTGCCGCGAATCGTTGGTTGACGCGATTCGTCGTGCTACTGATGTGATGATGGCTGGTAAAGTGGCTGTGGTTTGTGGTTATGGCGATGTAGGCAAAGGTTCGGCAGATTCATTACGTAACTCCGGTGTACGTGTTATTGTTACCGAGATAGACCCTATCTGCGCATTACAGGCAGCTATGGAAGGTTTCGAAGTTAAAAAATTAGATACTGCTATTGCTGAGGCCGACATCATTGTTACCGCTACCGGCAACATGAACATCGTACGTGAAAAACATTTCCGCGCGTTGAAGGATAAGGCTATCGTTTGTAACATCGGTCACTTTGATAACGAGATTGACATGGCCTGGTTAAACGGCGCTTATGGCAATACTAAAATCGAGATTAAACCTCAGGTTGATAAATATACTATCGACGGCAGCGACATCATTGTTTTAGCTGAAGGTCGTTTAGTGAATTTAGGTTGCGCTACCGGTCACCCAAGTTTTGTAATGAGCAACTCATTCACCAACCAAACTTTGGCCCAGTTAGAGCTTTGGAACAACGGCGACAAATACGAAAACAAAGTATACACCCTGCCAAAACACCTTGACGAGAAAGTAGCACGCCTGCACCTTGCCAAAATTGGTGTTGAGCTGGAAGTGTTAGATACTGACCAGGCTGAATACATTGGCGTAACGGTTGAAGGTCCGTTTAAACCGGAATATTACAGGTATTAATAGGATCAAGATATAAGATTCAAGATCAAAAAGGGCATGGCTTTGGGGCTGTGCCCTTTTTTTGTGGGTGATTATGTTATAATAACATTATTAATTATTATTGTTAATGAACCTCACACCAGATAATTCAGCGATTGAGTTTATAAATCGCGAACTTAAATTAACTTATGATAAATATTATCAGCATATAATTTCTTATTTAAAGAATAACAATGCATTTAATCGCAATATTTCTTTTCCGCTTTTATTAAGTCCATTTCCCGAATATTTTCAATCCAACATTAAGTTAATGATTATTGGAAAAGAGACTTTTTCATGGCCGGCAAGCCCCAATTTATTATCCTTAAGAGATGGAATTGTAAATCCAGAGATTGTCGATCTTTTATTAAGAAATTATGCCTATTTTGAACTTGGTAAAGGGCGCCAGTCTCCTTTTTGGCAATTTTGCCGTCAGTTAAATAGAAAATTTAATAAATCGGACAAAAGTTTTATTTGGAATAATATTAGCAAAGTTGATGAAAATAAAACAACGCCTAAATGGGATATATTAAAGAATATAAGTGCAAATAATGATTTTCCTATAATAATACAAGAAATAGAACTGTTGAAGCCGGAGATAGTCTTATTTTTGACTGGGGCAATACCCGAATCACACCTACAAAACATATTTAAAGGATTAAAAATGATCCCTTTAAATAAAGATGTATTTAGAGTAATTCATCCGTTATTACCTTATTGTTCTTATAAAACCCAACATCCTAAAAGTCTAAGAATAAGGGGTACTTTTAAACAGGTAATTGATTTTATTGCTACTGATGTAAAAAATGTAATGCATAAATAAACCTGCTATTCGTAACCAAACTTGCTGGAGCAGGGAAAACATCTGACCACAGAATTAAGAGCTAATTATACCCCCCCCCACTGGCTTCAGTTTATAACTGAAGCCTACAAGATCAAAGAAAGTTTGTAACTTTCGCACAACTAAACCATATCATTTAATATGCCCTCCAAATACCGCATACATGATAGCCAGGAAATATATTTTATAACTTTTGCCGTGGTAGAATGGGTTGATGCTTTGTCCCGGCCTTACTATAAAGATGTGATCATAGAATCTTTAAAATATTGCCAGGAAAGTAAGGGCTTGATAGTATATGCATATGTTATCATGAATAACCACATTCACCTGATAGCTTCGGCTAAGGAAGGCTATAATTTATCAGACATCCTGCGCGATTTAAAAAAGTTTACTAGTAAAAAGCTAATAGCTACAATAGAAGAAAACACACAAGAAAGCCGTAAACGTTGGATGCTTTGGTTATTTAGATCAAATGGTGAAAGAAACAGCAATAATAAAAACTATCAGTTTTGGCAACAGGATAATCACCCGGTTTGTTTATCTACTAATGAAATGATGGATCAGCGATTGAACTATTTACACAATAATCCGGTTGCTGAAGGCATAGTGGAAGAACCGGAGCATTACGTGTGTAGTAGTGCGAAAGATTATGCAGGTATAAAGGGCTTTTTAAATATAGCGTTATTGTATTAGACAGTTACAAACTGTCATTATCCGGAATTTCGGTCATAGACAGAGACCAGTGTTGAGAAACTAAATACCATCATAACCATCCGAAGTTATAAACTTCGGATGGTTATGAGTTTTAATTCAATTACTTCGCCAAATAAGTCATACCACCATCAACAAGAATTTCGGTACCGAGAATAAACGAAGAATCATCAGAGGCCAGGAAAACCGCAGTTTTGCCTATGTCGGAGGGTTGCCCAATCCTGCCTGTCGGCATTTCACCTGCAAAGTGTGTTTTTATCGCTTCAATTTGTTCTAGGGGAACAAACTTTTCAAAGGCCGGCGTGTCTGTTGTACCCGGTGTTATCACATTTGTCCTGATCTTTCTGCCTAAAAGGTCGCTCGAAAATGCTTTTGCAAAAAATATCACAGCCGCTTTTGCAGCACCATAAAGCGTAAAATTCGGGTATGCCCGGTGTGCCGCATTCGACCCGATCAAAATAATAGAACCACCATCATTCATATAGGGTAACGCTTTATTCACCGTGAAGTAAACACTTTTCAGGTTCAGGTCCATGGTTTTGTCATAGTCGGCTTCACCAAGATTGGCCACTGTTCCTACTGCCCCACCACCTGCATTGGCTACGATGACGTCTATTTTGCCAAATTTTTCAGCTGTTGTTTTAAACGCTCTTTCCAGATCGGCAACGTTGGTAACATCGGCGTTTATGGCAATAAAATTATCGCCAAGCTGAGCCACAGCACGATCTAAAGTTTCCTGATTCCTGCCGATAATAGCTCCGGTTGCGCCTTCGTTTTTAAATGCTTCTGCAATGCCAAATCCAATACCGCTATTGCCGCCTGTAATTACGGCGACTTTGTTTTTTAATTTACTCATGATTTATATTATTTAATATCTATCCAAAGGTGCAGCCTTGTTACGGGCTGTATCTTGACATAAATCATTAAATTCTCTTGATCTAAATCAACTTACTTTAAGGCGTTCTTTCTTATCCTGCTCAATGTTTCGGGAGATAAACCCAGGTAAGATGCGATCATATTTTGCGGGAACCGCTGTAGAAAATGCGGATACTCACCCACCAGTTCCTGGTAACGCTCTTCAGCGGAGTAGCTGATAGCGGACTGCATCCTTTTTTGAGCCGCGATGGTGTTGTTTTGACTGATTACGTTTTGCATCGCTAAAAAGGCGGGGATTGGCTTTATAAACTCCTCAACCTGCGCATTGGTTATTTGTAAAATTTCCATATCCTCCAGCGCTTCTATATTAAAGCGGCTTGGTGTTAGCTGGTAAAAGCTTTCAAAATCGGCCAGCCACCAGTTTTCTACACTTAATTTCAGGATATGTTCGTGCCCTTTTTCATCTACCGTAAACGTCCTGGCTGATCCTTTTACAATAAACCCGGTATATTTACAAACATCCCCTTCCTGTAAAAAGTATTGGCGCTTTCGCAGTTTTTTGGGTTTGAAATGTGCCATAAATACCTGCTTCTCCGCCGCCGAAAGCATTTTGCCGGATAGTTTTTGAACGTAATCAAACAGCGCTTCAAAATTGGACATTGTACAAGTATCTAAGAAATAAGATCAAAAATAGATTTTTTGATCTTATTTCTTAGATACTTTTTTTGTTTAAAACCATACCCTCCACTGGCTTCAGTTTGTAACTGAAGCTTACAGATGTCGTCTGTCTGTGACTGACGACATCTACCTCTGTCATTAAACTGTCGCAATCCACAAAAACCATCAATCTAAAACAATCGTTTCAAAACAAACACTATTAAGCGAAACTAACATACCATTTACCTTAACACGCCCGAACATCACCGAAACACACCAAAACATGCCTGAACATTACCTAAACAAATCCTCGAACCGAAACAAGCCCGAACATTTAAACAATTGTAAATTAACAAATTATAAATAAACAGCTGTTTCACCCTTGAAACAATTGTTTATATTAGTTGGCTAACAATCAACTATTTTAAATAGTACTGTTTCAAACACATGAAACAAATTTTGCTGGAAATTAAAGCTGCATCCCGAAATTATAATCGTGTTAGTGTTGCCTAACGATTATATTACCATTATCTAAGCAATGAAGCATATTACCTAAACCTAAACCTAAACCGAAAAAGATCAGGGGTTGGAAATACCGCATCAAACATTGAGGTGAGTTATAATACAAAGTACAAAATCAATTACCGATATATACTATTGCAGGTGCTTAATTTCAATTTTATAAGCTTTCGACATTTTTTATAGCGGTAACACACATAAAATCATGCTATTTAAAGTTAGCCGCTTACCATGTGCAAAACTTTGATAATAAAAATATAACCTAATATTTATCTTAGGGAAAATTTTGCCTGAATGAGTATTTTGTTTGTTGCTGATCACGATGCGGTAGACCAACGTATTATTAAACTGAGCCTGGTTAAAGCACCTGTATTTAAGCATGTTATCTATTTTTCTGAGGGCCAGCAGTTAATAAACTATCTTCAGAATAATAAAAACGATACATCCAATCTTCCGGATGTGATTTTACTGAGCCTTAACCTGCCGGATAGCAATAGCTGGGATGTTTTGGACCAAATAAATTCCCTGTACCCCTACCTCTCCAAAAAGTTGGTTGTTTACTTAACTTCGGCTTACATTACCCGTGATGAGCGTGATGCCGCGTTAGAGTATCCTTTTGTAAAGGAGATTGTTTATAAACCGATACTCAAAGAAAAGCTAACCGCTATTGCTGAAGAAGTAAAGAGTAACAGGGTATTTTAATATCGTTTCCTAAAAAGATAAAACAGCTTTTCCTCCTCCAACGGTTTTATACAGCAAGGCTTCATTGATTTCCGCTAACTGAAATTTCTTCCCGATTTTGGTTTTAAAATGTGGCATATGAATTAAGGTGCTGATCTCTTTTACCGCATGTTCAAGGTTTTCCTGATTTTTAACAGTGTCAGTCAAAACATTGGAAAAAGGCTTAATACTGATGTTTTTTACAGCCAGCATACTGGTATGAAACGTTAACGGAACAGCATCTCCAATATAACCATAGGAATAGATCACCGAATTATTAGGAATCAGCATAAATATTTTATTTAAAATATCGCCGCCAACACCATCAAAAATCGCGGTTGTGTTTAAGGTCTGTGCTGTTTCGGTTAATTGTTGATTAAAATCTTCATCACTTTGAACAACAATGTTTTTGGCACCAAGTGCTTCCATTTCTTTCTTCCCTTCATGATTGCGCACAATGGAGATCAATGGAAAATTAAAAGCCAGGCAAAACCCCAGCATCGCTATACCGGTTGCCGAGTTTCCGGCGGTGCTTATAATTCCTTTGTGCCCTTCGCCAATGATTTGCTTTAAAAACGCGTACGGCGTAATGGTATTTACCATCGACCCCGAATAATCCTCGGGATTTACTGTTTCGGGCAAAATTACACAATCCAAATAATGCAGATGAGCATATTCGCACCATGTTCCTACAACGCTTTCGCTGTATTTTAGGTTGCGATAAAAAGTGATGTGTTTGCCCAGGTATTCCGCGGGAACGCCATCGCCAATTTGCAGGACTACACCAGTGCCCGATACCCCTTTAATACCGTGCAGGCTTGTTGTCATACCCGGAATTGGGGGGAATCTCAGGAAAAACTTATCGCCGGAATTGATGGCGGCGGCTTCCATTTTAACAATTAAATGCCCCGGCGTTGCCGTTTGGGGGTTTTCAACATTTTTTACAATCAAATCATCATTATCCAGTACGATCGCTTTCATTAATTCAGTCATGTCTTATATGGTATCAGGGTAAAAATAAGGGATTCCTTATCAGCTGATAACAATACAAATGTCTGCACTTAAAAAAACATCAACCAATAAACAATCTTAAGAAACAGGCTTAAGATACCTTAAGATCTCAGCGCTTGTGAGCCAGATCTTTTCTGATTTTGCTCAAAAACTCTGATGTGATGCCGAGATAGGAAGCGATTTGTGTATTGGGCAAGCGGCTGGCCAGTGCAGGAAATTTGCTGGTAAAATTTACATAACGATCTTCGGCAGTGGCGCTTATGTTTTGTAGTACGCGGTTTTGAAGATCGATATATTTTCGTTCAATAATAATGCGGAACGTGCTGTTAAACTTTGGGTAATGAGTATACAGGTAAATAAGATTGGGGCGACTGATCTGAAGTATGGTAGCAGGTTCTATCGCTTCAATATAAACATTGCCGGGCTGCTCAGCATAGAAGCTGGAAAGATCGGTTGCCCATCCGTTTTCTATGGCAAACTCCAGGTTGTGCTCTTTCCCCATTTGATCAATAGTATACATTTTTAAGCAGCCCGAAACAACAAATGTAAAATGCCTGCAAACATCACCCTGTTGCAGGAGATAGCCGCGGCGTTTAATTTTTCGTTCGGTAAATAATGTACATAGTTCCTCTACCTCTTTTCCTATTAACGGAAAAGCAGTGCTCATGTGAGCCAAAAGCAACTCTTTGTTTTTAATGTCTGCCTGCAAAGCCAATTACTTTAAACCATTTCATCTTCGAGATGATAAAAGTAAAAGAAAACAATCATTTTAAGGCTTGGTAAATATCAAATGATCTTCGTGTTTATAATTTTTAATAAAGTAGGTATAGCTGTTTTTAATATATATGATGAGCTGATAATCGGTCATTTGCTTTAGTTGGGTGATGGTTGGGCGATAGGTATCCATAAAATCCAGCAAGGAGTCGCTTTCCATGCGCATGTGGGTTAACATTTCCACTTTTGATTTTGAGAATCGATAATCTACATAATTTGCCTGTTCATCAGCTAGTAATTGTTTGTGGAGCCGGGCTTCGGGTGTTTTGTTTAGGCCAATCAGGCTCGCGACGGCTAATAGATTAAGGCCGCCAAAATCATTATCACTATTTATAGCAGGGCCATGATCGGGCAAGGAAGTGGGGAGGTTTGTTTTTAAGAAATCCTTAATCCCCGGTTTTTGGTAATTGAAGGTTTGGGCAAACTGCTTACGCACGTTTAGCGAGTCGGCTTTATGGTTAACCGGGCCAAATATTCGTACATCCTGTAATTTTATAGGTTCGGGTTCAATATAAATGGTATCGGCATGCAGGTGGTAAACTGTAAAAGTATAGGCCTGGTAACCAATTGAATTTACCCTGATGGTATCATTAAATTTAATATTAAACAGCATAAATTTACCATCGGCACCGGTGGCTGTGATTTCATGTGCCGAATTGACAGTAGCGAAAGCAATAGGTTGATGCGTAGTTTTATTTAGCACCAGCCCGCTAAATTGCTGCGCCGTAAGGCTGCTTGCGAAAAAGATAAATGTTAGGCAAAGGGTCAGGGTTTTAATCACATCTGCGTATTGATTAAACAAAGTAGCCGCTTATAAAGCTGATTAGCAAAAGTTTAACATTAGTTAACACATTCAGATCAAAAATTAAGATTCAGGATGTGCCATTCTCTTTTAGTTACCAGTTTTACCAGTTGGCCCTTTATTCCCCTTAAAACTCCAGTACCGCGGTCATGGAATCTGATTCTTCATACAGTTTTGCGCCACAAGAGCACTTTAAGGTAATGAAATCAAAATTATCAGTTTTGCAGGCGTAACAGTAATTTGGCAGCACAGTACGTTTAAAAATATTGATCTTTTTTATCTTATTGGATAGCAATGCAACTTCATCATAAGTAAACAAGCTTTGTGTAAAATCAATCTTGTCTTTAATCGTCTCTATTTGGATGTGATTTGTTTTGCAGTGTTCAATAAGTAGTAAACATTGTAAAGAAGTAAACAGATCTCTATCCTTTTCTTTGCCAAAAAACCTGAAACCAGTGCCCAAATTATAAAACTCTTTTACCCGCGCTTTATAGTAAGCATGGCTTGGATGAGAAGTATGCAGATCCTCCAAAATATAAAGCGCCCCCGGTGCCAGGGCATTAATGCTCTCCATTAATGAAATTTTTTGGTGCAGCGGGTCGTGGCTGCCATCCTCAATCAACAGGTTGATGGGTTGGCCAATTTTAGCAAGTATTTCCCGGTATCTTTTTGCATCGCTTTGGTCAAGCTGAAAGTAATGGATGTTCTCATCTTGCGGCCACTCTGGTAAAGGGTCAATAATATCCAAACCGTATATCTGGGCATTGGCATATTTCTCTCGCCAGTAGCGTATCGAGTCGCCTTTAAATACACCTATTTCAAGAATACTTTTTGCTTCTTTTGGAATAAATTTCTCGTAAAAAGCATCAAACTTGTGCCAAAAGATTTTGTCGGATAAATTAGTGGTTGCCTGCATCGTAATACAATTATAACAAAATATACGAAGCTTTTATCAATCCCAAAAGTTCCATACTTAGTTCTGATAGCGCCGGAATATATGTACTGTTTTCGTATTTGCACTGCACAGGCAAATCCAGTTCATGCGCTAAGTTAAATAGTTATTTCTTCGGCATTGCAACGGTATCCGGCGTTTCAAACTCATCATCCACACTTTGGCGCAAATCGTAAAGCAACCATTGTTTTTTAGCCACTTCTGGCGCTTTTTCTTTAATCAGGGCGATAAAATCATTTACGCCAACAGGCTCGTTGCCATTGCCGTGGATCAGTACGATACTGCCAGCTTGCGGTGCTTGTCCTTTTGCTAACCAGGCATCTGTTCCTATCGGGATCAAACCGAAATCGGTAATCTTAAATACCAGCTGCTGGTCGGAAACCAATCCCGGGAACCGGAAAAATACCGATGGCAGCAGGCCATTACGTAACATGGCTTTTTCGGTTTCCAGTACTTCGTAATTGATATCGGTGCCCGGCTCCAGCAAAAAGTTCTCCTTTAAAGGAGCTTTTAAGCTTACACGATGATTAAAGGAATGGTTTATCCAGGTAACATAGATCTCGTGGTTGGCTTGCAATTGTTTAAGCCATTGTAAGTCTTCCTGATGATCACGCATCCAGATGCCGGTTATGGATAGCGCCACAGGCACGGGCGTTTCCACCTTTTTAAACTCGGTAATAATATCGGTAAATATGCGGCGATCAAGCGGTTTATGCGATGGGCAAAGATCGGCAGTTAAACTAATGCCGGTTTCTTTAGGCATACCGCTTTCAATCCCGGCATCCTGAATCATTACCGATGCTTTCTCTACCTTCTTTAATGCATCCTGATAGGGTGAATTGCCAAAGAACTGCCTCGCTTGGGCAATGGTCATTTCTTTGGTTTGATAGAAATTGCTTTCGTCAATTTTAGTTTCCAGCGTTTGCGGGTTTACCAATAACAGGTAGTGTTTGCCATAGTTGTCAAATTTACGCAGCATCATCCACTCCTGCGGAAAATGGCGTGCATACCCATAACAAACTTGGTAATTCTCAATTTTAGTATAATTGGCCTGCGCATCCGAAATTTTTGCAGTTGATAATATTAATAATAAGAGCAATAAGTGGAATAATATTTTTTTCATATCAGATTGTAAATAAAATCAATCATAAAAATGTTTTAGATGTTAGTAAAGTATTAATGATATTTACCCTGTAAAACTACAACAGAAAATGACCCGATTATCCGTCAACATAAATAAAATTGCAACCCTGCGTAATTCGCGCGGCGGCAATAACCCCGACCTGATACAAGTGGCTAAAGATTGCGAACGTTTTGGTGCGCAGGGTATTACTGTACACCCGCGCCCGGATGAAAGGCACATCAGGTACGCGGATGTAGTTAACCTGAAAAAAATAGTAACCACCGAGTTTAATATCGAAGGCAATTGCCAGGAGCAAAAATTTATTGATCTGGTGTTAGCCAATAAACCAGAACAGGTTACATTGGTGCCCGATGTTTTAGGGCAGATCACCTCAAACCACGGCTGGGATACCATTGCCAATAAAGACTATTTAACTTATACCATAGCCATATTTAAAAACGCGGGTATCAGGGTTTCTATTTTTGTTGATCCGGTGCCCGAGATGGTTGCTGGCGCCGCACAAACCGGTACCGACCGTATTGAGTTATATACCGAAGCTTACGCTACCAATTTCGGCAAAGGCAAAGAAGCAGCCATCGCGCCATACATCCAGGCAGCAAAGGTTGCCCAACAATATGGTTTAGGCATCAATGCAGGTCACGATCTTGATTTGCACAACCTTAAATACTTTGCAGATAACATCCCCGGGTTAGATGAAGTAAGTATAGGTCACGCCTTAATTGCTGATGCTTTATATTATGGGTTGGAGAATACTATTCAGATGTATTTAAGGGCCTGTGCTACCGAAAAATAGTTAAACTACCCGAAAGCAGGTTGCATTTTGAGTTGAGGTTGATGATATAATAATAAACACCGGCGGGTAGTTTTTTTCCGTTATAAGTACCATCGAAAGGGATGCCATAGCCCTTTGATTCAAAAAGTTTTTGCCCGTAGCGATTAAATATCTGCACTAAAGCAGTAGGGTAATTTTGTAACCCGCTGATCTGCCAGTAATCGTTAATGCCATCGCCGTTAGGCGAAAATGCATTCGCTATATTTAAGGTTGATAAGCCAACGGTAACCTGCAACGCTGCACGGCTACTTTCGCAAGTACCCAAAACCTCACTTATGTAATAGGTTTGGTTGCTCAGGATATCAAGCGTAAAATGACCGCCTTTTTGTTCCTGTAATGGCTGAGACGAGGTTGCGCTGTTATATAAACGATAAGTAGCCGAATCAACCGGATTATTTACGGCCAGATAAGTATTGCCACTACTGCACAGCTGCAGGTCGGAAACTGATGGTGCTGGTAAATCTTCAGATTGGTTATTGATGGCATAGCTCATACTAACGTTTCCACAATCGCGGGCATCAGTTATATTAAGAAAATAAATGCCAGCCGCGAGATTACTAAGCGCGCTGGTGGTAGCTAATTGTTTATTATTACTATCAGTCCAGGTATATGAATATGGCTGGATCCCACCAGAAACCTGTATGTTACTGATGCTGCCTGCGTGGTTTGAACATTGCTCGGGGCTTATTTGTTCAGATCCGGCAACTATTTGTAATTGGGCCGCTTCCTGTACGTTATAATATCCGTAAAAGCTTTCGCAGCCGTTGGCATCTGTAAGATAAAGCGAATAGACATCCGGCGCGAGCCCGGTGATTTGAGAAGTGTTGCCCACGAATTGGTTTTGACTATTTACCCATCTCAGCTTTTTGGCTAAAGTATTGGTAACAACCGTTAATGACCCATTGTTTAACCCATAGCATGACGCTGACATTGAAACAGCATAGGCTGGGTATATAGTGGCAGGCGGCTGTGCTATAAAATAAGTTTTACTGGTTTGGCTACAGCCAAAACTATTTGAGGCCACAAGCGTGTAATTGCCCGAAGATGCATTTTGCAAATTGGGCGTTGTAGCTACTGTGTTATTATTGGCATCAAGCCACTTGTATTGCGTAGCGCCGGTTGTAATTATGCCGGTAACCGAGCCATTATTATTTCCGCAGCTTGATGGTGTTGTAACGGCCTGGGATT
>Ga0302224_10000610_pt1 | contig 17514 bp, 16 predicted proteins | sample II_Palsa_E3_1_FD_193520 | JGI IMG/M metagenome (GOLD analysis project Ga0302224, IMG submission 193520) | Peat permafrost microbial communities from Stordalen Mire near Abisko, Sweden - II_Palsa_E3_1 | ecosystem: Environmental > Terrestrial > Soil > Palsa > Peat permafrost | place: Sweden... | reverse complement strand
GATACGCAAATCGGCTCGGCAAGGTTCAACCTGAATTCCGGGAAAAGTGAGTGGCGGCTTATTCCGTGTTTGCGCAAGGCGTTTGACTTCGGCGTGAGTGAAGAGGCATAAAATCAATTATTTCGCGCTGACTCCTGGAAGTATTATAGGTCGAGGAGCGGGGAGACGTGACCACGCGTCAACGCAAGGTTCACACTGAACTCGGCCGCGCCGCAGTGCGGATATTTGCCGCCAACGAGCGCATGAACCAGATGCTCGTCGAACATATTGATCCTGCCGCGTGGAGAGCGAAACCGCCCGGCAAGACCCGCAGCATCGCGGCGATCTTCACGCACATGCACAACATGCGCTGCAAATGGGTCAGGCTTACGGCTTCGCACCTGAAAGTTCCGCGACAGCTCAATCGCGCGAACTGCACGGCGCGGCAGGCCCGGGCGGGATTGGCGGAGAGCGCCGCTCGCTGTGAGGAGATGTTGGCTGAAGCGCTCGGCGGTGGCGGGGGCCGCGTGGAGAAGTTTCGCAGAGACGGCTGGGCTCGGCCTTGGCCAGTGGGCGTGGAAATGCTGTGCTACATGATTTCGCACGAAGCCCACCATCGCGGGCAGGTGTGCATGCTCGCGCATCAGCTCGGATTCCGGTTGCCGAACAAAGTGATGTCCGGGATCTGGAATTGGGAAAAGCTGTGGAAAGAGTGCGGGTCGCGCGGCGTCCCCGGTGACGATGCTTGAGGAATAGCTCAAGTGCGCAATGCTGCGCCTGTGTGTAATACTCGCAGAGGATGAGCATGAATCGCTTTGCGCGATTGACCAATAAGTTTTTGAGAAGGATGGAGACTCACGCAGCGACAGAAGCGATCGGCCTGCGCAAGCGCAACTACGGTAGACTCCGAATCATAGGTGTCGCCATCGGTGTTGTCGTTTTGACTCTGGTTGCTCTTTGGATCGCGTATCATCCATAGCCGCTACCAGATCACGTGCAAAGCGGAAGGGAGAGGAGACAGCCACGTGGCGGGGCGAGGTGCTACTGGGTTATGTTGCGCCCGTTGGACCAAATCGTTTTTGCGTCGTCATAACATGAACCACACAGCAACTTGATCCCAAGCTTCTTCTCAACCTCGGGAGTCCAGTCGTCGCTTCCCGCCTCAATCCGGAGCCTTTCACAGACCGAGCACCACGCATCAGGACGGGACGCGGTTTGGCCAGACGACCAGAAAAACCCAACTGGAATTCCAGTGCGCAGGGATTCTGCAATGTGCTGGCAGACAAACGTTTCTTGTTGCCAACCGTGGATGTGACAACTGACCTTCCGTGTATCGTTCACAGAAGAACTATAACCTCAAAATTCGCATGTCCGCTGACCTCGTTCGCCAGCCGGTGGCCAATCAAAGGTGAAGGGCCCTTGATTGACACTCTGACCGTCGGAGCTCAGGATCGTCAATCGTTCGTCTAGCGCCGGCGGGCCACAACCTCATCAAGGAACGTCGGAATCATGCCCATTCCCGACTGCTGGAGTTCGAAATTAGCGCTTGACAATAGTTCGATGATTAGCTAAATATAGACTCGTGAACAGCGTGTTCAAAGCTCTTTCCGATCCAACGCGCCGCCGCGTGCTGCAACTGCTGCGCAAACGGCCGATGTCGGCCGGCGAGTTGTCCGACCATTTTGTCGTCTCCAAGCCGACCATGTCCGCCCATTTTTCCGTGCTCCAGAATGCGGGGCTGATCGAAGCTGAAAAAAACGGCAGGACAATCGTCTATCGGCTCAAGATGTCCGTCCTCGAGGAGGCGCTGCTCGGCTTCGCGCACACGGTGGGTTGGGACATGAAGGCACAGGGCGGTGCGCGCCGGGCCGCGTTAAAGAGCGGGACAAGATTGCGTCCACTGAAGCAGGAGGGCTAACGATGGCAGCCAAAACGATCTGGAACTACATTCCGCCGGCGTTGATCGCGCTCGACGCTATGCTCCTCGCCGAGAACTGGTATCTGCGGCCCCAGAGCGCGGGGAGCTGGTTCGTGGTCCTGGTTGTTCTCATCGGGATGACGCTGGCGCTTGTCCTCGCTTCGCGCGAGCCTAAGGAAGAAACAGCGCGCCGCGATGCTGGAGGTTCCGTCCGAAGAGGGGTCGCGACAGCCGGTCTGATTCTCGCGATTTCGCTTGGCGCGAAACTTGGCGTGGCGCTCGGCGCGGTCCACTACGGCGATATCGCGCTACGCGCGACGATGGCGATCGTGGGCGCCTTCCTGGCCGTGACCGGGAACGCCATACCGAAAACCCTCACGCCGTTGGCGTCGCTGCAATGCGACTCCGCAAAAGTTCAGGCCGTGCAACGTCTCGCCGGCTGGATCTGGACGCTGGCGGGTCTCGCGGTTGCGATTGCATGGCTCACGCTACCGATCAATGTGGCAGAGGCGATGTCCTACCTCTTGCTGCCAAGCGCCATCCTCGTCACGGTCGGGCAAGCGGTCTGGCTGCGACGAGCGAAGCCGAGCGCACTCTGAAGCGCCGGGGAGACTAAAGAGCAACCATGTTCGCCCGATTGATGGGACTCAACGTCATCTCGCCCGGCAAGCTGCAGCAATTGATGCAGAAGCAGCCGGTGAGCGTCCTCGATGTGAACTCGCGACAGAGCTGGCTGACGGCGCGTGTGCCGGGTGCGCGGCCTCTCGACCCGATGGGCTACGACGAGAGCGATCTCCCCACGGACAGAGATTCCACGCTGGTGTTCTATTGCTCGAATTTCCTGTGTAGAAAAGCGCCGAACGCGGCCCGCCGCGCGAAAGACATGGGATACCGGAACGTCTACGTAATGTCCGCGGGAATCAGCGGCTGGGTCGGCGCTTCCCTGCCGACGGAATCCGGCGAGAAGCGCGACACCTAGATTTTCGAAACACTCATTGGGAGATCCCTCCGTGCAGCCGTGTTGCCGGATTCCCTTCCCTGGTGATAGGATTGCGACGCGCGAAGGGCGCATCCGGTCCGCGGAAAGGACAGAAGTCCACCTGGTTGTAACAACTCGTTTTTACGAACTAACTTTCTGCCCATAAATTGCGGACCTCGGGCGCAAGAAAGGGAGTTCGCCATGCCGGTAAGACGCCTGCCGTCGAATCCGAACCTGGATCATCTGAAATATCAAGCGAAGGACTTGCTAAAAGAGCGGGCCGCGCGCACTGCGGGTGTAGCCCAGCGGATCAGGGAATTTCACCCGCGTTTCCTTCGTGCTACGGACGCTGAAATCTTCGACGGCCGGCTCAGCCTCAGCGACGCGCAGCTTACCATCGCCCGCGAATATGGATTTCCGAGCTGGGCGAGACTGAAACGGCACATCGAAAAACCAACGCTCTGCGACCGGCTGGATTTGCCGCACCAACAGCGGATTGAAAATGAAGCTTTTCGCCGCGCCGTGGAACTTCTCGATGCGGGTGATGCAACGGGTTTGCGCGCGCACTTGAAGCAGCATCCGAATCTGGTGCAACAGCACGTCGTTTTCGAAGGCGGGAATTACTTTCGAGAGCCGACGCTCGTGGAATTCGTCGCCGAGAATCCGATTCGCCATGGCACTCTGCCGGCGAACATCGTGGAGCTGGCCAGGATCATTCTCGATGCCGGGCCGAGCCATTCCGCAAAGAACGAGACGCTCATGCTCGTCTCGACGGGAAGCGTAGCGCGTGAATGTCGCGCGCAAGTTCCGCTAATCAATCTGCTGTGCGATTACGGAGCGGATCTCAACAGCGCGGTACAAGCAGCGGCCTTGCACGGCGAGTTCGAGGCCGTGAACGCCTTGATCGCGCGCGGCGCTCGAATCAATTTGCCGGTGGCAGCGGCACTGGGGCGCGTCGAGGATGCCCGCCGGTTGCTGGCAGGCGCAAGCAGTGACGACCGCCATTTGGCGCTTTCTTCGGCGGCGAATTTTGGCCATGTCGAGATTGTTCGATTGTTGCTTGACGCGGGCGAAGATCCAAACCGATATAACCCGGTGGGAGGCCATTCCCACACCACACCGCTGCACCAAGCTGCGCTGGGAGGCCATGAGGAAGTCGTCCGGCTGCTGGTCGAACGCGGCGCACGATTGGACTTGAAGGACATTCTCTGGCGGGCTACGCCGGCGGATTGGGCCGAACACGAAGGCAGAACGGAAATCGAGGCATATCTTCGCGGCAAGATGGGGAGCGAGAAGCCGGAATAGAACGGCCTTGGTGAAAAAATAACGTGCAATCCGGAAGTAATTCCACTTGGATGTATCGTCGGATTACCGGACATTTGACCTGTTAGGACTTCACTTCTCCGGCAAGCGCGTTTATCAGGACTTGACCCGCAAGCGGTCGCTCTTCGTTGACTTGATCCGGACCGCAACCTAAGATGTGCGCCAAATGGCGGACGCAGCTTCGTTGATCGGCAAAACCATCTCTCATTACCGCATCGTCGAAAAGATCGGCGGCGGCGGAATGGGTGTGGTGTACAAGGCTGAGGACGTAAAGCTCGGCCGGTTTGTGGCCCTGAAGTTCCTGCCCGACGACGTAGCCAAAGATCCGCAAGCCCTCGGCCGTTTCGAGCGCGAAGCCAAGGCCGCTTCGGCCTTGAATCATCCGAACATCTGCACCATCTACGAAATCGACGACCAGCACGGCGAAGCGTTCATTGCCATGGAGTGTCTGGACGGTCTGACGTTGAAGCATCGCATCGCAGGGCAGCCGATGGAACCAGAACTCATTCTGTCGCTGGCCATCGAGATTGCCGACGCCCTTGATGCCGCGCACGCCGAAGGCATCATCCATCGCGACATCAAGCCTGCCAACATTTTCGTGACGAAGCGCGAGCATGCAAAGATTTTGGATTTCGGCCTGGCCAAGGTGCAAGCAACGGCCGGGACCGATGGCGATGCGACGCTGACACAGGAGGCGATGCAGTTGAGCACGCCGGGCGCGGCCATGGGCACGCTGGCGTACATGTCGCCGGAGCAGGCGCGCGGGAAAGAACTAGATGGGCGCACAGATATTTTTTCTTTTGGTTTGGTGCTCTACGAAATGGCCACGGGGAAACAAACGTTTTCGGGGACCACCTCGGCAGAAATCTTCGATGCCATTCTGAATCGCACGCCAGTCGCTCCGGTGCGCCTGAATCCGCAGATTGCGCCCAAACTGGAAGACGTCATTACCCGTGCGCTCGAAAAAGACCCGAAGCTCCGCTATCAACATGCATCGGACATGCGATCGGACTTGCAGCGTCTGAAGCGCGACAGCGAGTCGGGCCACACGCCGCGCTTGGACACCGCGCCTTCGAGTCTCAGGACCCAGCAAGGGCCAGCACCCTCGACTCCGCATACTTCAAGCAGCTCGGTCGTAGTGGCCGCGGCCCGCGAGCATAAACTGGGAGTCGGAGTCACGAGCTTGATTGCCATTCTGTTGATCGGGGCCGCCGCCTACGGCATCTACGCTCTTCTCTCGCGTGCGAAGCCCGTTGCCTTTGAAAACTTCTCCGTCAACAAGGTCACCGATACGGGTAAAGCCGCGCTGGCGGCCATTTCACGCGACGGCAAGTACATCGTGAACGTGGAAGATGACAATGGCCAGCAAAGTCTCTGGCTGCGCAACGTGCCTACACCCGTGAAGTGGCAGTATCAGTTGGCAAACAGCAACACGCAGATCATACCTCCCGGACCGTTCAGCTACGGCCGAGTCCAATTTTCTCCGGAGGGCGATTACGTTTATTTTGTCGGCCGCGAGACGGGGCAGGCTCAGAACGCACTGTATCGCGTCCCAGTCCTGGGCGGGACTCCGCAAAAACTTCTCACCGGTGCATCCTCGGACATCACTTTTTCTCCTGACGGCCAGAACTTTGCTTACACCGCTGCCGACAAACTTGATCCCGGCAAGTTCCGTTTGGTGGTCCATTCGCTGGAAACGGGCAACGAGACTGACCTGGTGACCGGCAGCGCCGATAAATTTCTGGCTCAACCGGCGTGGTCGCCGGACGGCAAAACCATCGTGTGCCTGATTAGCGAGCCCACATCGGATTCCTTGAGTGGTCTGGTGGCCGTGAACGCACTCACCGGTAAGCAAACTCTGCTCTACGTGGACAGCGGATACTTGGAGCGGCCAACATGGCTGGCGGATGGCTCAGGCTTGCTTGCCCTTTTGCGCGACAAAGAGACCAACTACATGCGCAATCAAATCGTGGAAATCTCTCTTCCTGCCGGCACACTTCGTCGCGTCACCCACGACCTGAACGACTATTCCGACCTCCGTCTCACTGCTGACGGGCATACCCTGGCGACCGTTGTTGGTCAAACCAATTACGATCTTTTCCTGGCTTCGGCCTCACAGTTGAACACCGGCCAAGCAGAACAGCTTACTTCCGGCGCCTACTCCGGCGGTGCAACAATTTTCTTGCTGGGTTTTACCTGGACGCCGGCCGGACAAATGATTCTGCCTCATGGCCAATCCAGCTTGGACCTTTTCAATCTCGATTCGCGCCAGCGGACTCCGCTGACAGCACTCGAACGGAATGTACTGGTGTTTGAGCCTTCTGCCTGTCCCAATGGCCGATACGTAGTATTCGTAGTTGCAGGCGCCATCGGTTCGATCAGCTCCACGATCTGGCGGATGGATTCGGATGGAAGCAATCCCAAGCAGATAAGTGACGGGAGGCTCGACCAGCGTTGCCGTTGCTCCCCGGACAGTCGCTCGGTGTATTACCTTGACATGGCAAATGGTAGTCAGTTGCGCAAAGTAGCGATCGAAGGCGGAAAATCTGAACGTGTTTCCGACCTCTTCGCGCCTTACGGATTTGATATCGCTCCGAACGGAAATCTCGCCGCATTTGCGACTGCTACTTCGGGTCCCAGTCCTCAGATGATGCTCGCACTGGTGTCTGTTGATTCCCCGCAAAACACGAAACTCGCGCCATTGCAGCGAGCGCCTGACGGTCCCACGCGATTTACCCACGACGGCAAAGCCGTGCTATATCCGTTTCGCGATAAGCTGGCCGACAACCTCTGGCTCCAGCCCCTCGATGGCTCGCCGGGAAAGCAGCTGACCAATTTCAAGTCCGAAATGATCGGTGATTTTGGCTGGTCGTTCGACGGCAGCAAGCTGGCGTTGCTTCGTGGGCACACCCAGTCAGATGTAGCCCTCCTCCGCGCGTCTGAGAAGTAGACGGAGGTGCACGAGCGCGTCTTCAAATCAGCTATTGAGTTCGCTGAGTGCTCTGGTCAGTTCGCTCGTCTGAATGTTTTCAAGCGAGCGCACGGCGTTCTTGATGGCTTGGCGCGATTTCGCGGTGGAATTACTAGACGATAGTTTGTCGAACTTTGCCTCGACCTCCGCCCAGGTAAATGGTTGGTTGGAGGCACCGGGATAGGACGACACGTCGTGATTGAAGGAATCGCCGTTTTTAAGCCGGACGGTCACGTGGCTCATAACCTCGGCCGGGTAATGGGCCGTAAAGCCAGCGTTTGGCCTGATCGTGACCTTTTGCAGCAGGTCTTGCACGTCTGATTTTGCAATTCGGCCGGACTCGAGCTGCGCCGGCTGGACATCTCCATCCAAGAGCCCGACGGCAAGGAGGTAAGGGAGGCTGTGGTCGGCATCCTCTTTTGTGTGCACGTTTTTCTTCGGACCGAAGCGTCCCCCTCCCGTGAAATCGTAGGCGTCCTGGAAGACCTCGGCGTCAATACTGACGATATCCGCCGGATTAAATGGGTGAGCTTTGTGCAGTTCGAGCGTGCAGAAGATGGCGGATTGTGTGGGAACGGCGCTGTTGTAGCTCTTCAATGAGAGCTGATCGAAGCAATCCAGTTTGACCTGGTCCCAGTCAATCTGCACCGGTTTACCGAGCGCTTGCGCAAGCCCTTCCGCTCCCTCGATAACATACTTCGGGCCAGTTACGCCGCGAGACGCAAGGAAGACCCCTTGAATGGTCCCCAATGCAGCTTGGGAGGAGTTCAAGCCTTTCCACTGAGAGATCGGTGTAGTGCGAGCGACCAGCAGTGGAATGACACATCCGGATATTTCAATAGCCCAGCCCGACTTTGCCTCATCTAGTTGCAGAGCTTTGGAAGCTCCCGCGGCTATGGAGAAAGACACCTGCGTCGTGAGGTCAAACCCCTCCGGCATGAATGGACAGTTTGCGGTTAGCACCGCTTCGACCTGGTAGGCAACGGCCAGGGCAGTCAGGAATTCTTTGCCCGATCGTCCGGCGTGCTCGGATGTGGCAATGATCGATGCCAGGTTGTCTGAGGGGTGGCAGAGCCCTATCCCGCTGAGGTAACTGTCCATGAAATCGATGTACCGCACGAGCGCCGTGTTGTACTGGGATGCATACACGACGTTGGCTTTCCCGCCGCCGATCAGAGAGCATCTCGCATCCGAACCGCCGAATTGTTTTGCATTCTCCAAGCACGCCACAATTGGCGGCGCTCCGATGGCATTGATGGCGCAAGCTAACGAATCCAGGATACTGAGCTTGAGTCGTTCCCGCCGCTCAGGAGCCAAATCCTCATAGGTCGTCCTACTCGCGAATTTTGCGATGCCTTCAGTTTGGCTGGTGCCAGTGATGATCGGCTTGGGTTTCTCCGGGCACGGATTCTCGCCCTGGCCAGGAGTGCCGCCAGGCGAAACTTTAGCCATCACTCTGTTCGCTGCGGTCATAGAAGCGGCCAGGATACCCGCTCCGTGCAAGAGTTTTCGGCGAGCGAGTTGAGTCATGGCATCCTCCCTTTTCTTTCAGCGTCTGGGGACTCTTGTCGCAGGAATTTTATTCCGCTAAATCGGATTCTCCTCGAAAAGGCGAGCAACAAGCGCGGAATCGAGGTACGCTCGAACCTCAACGATCGTGCCATTCACAAAGCGACACAGCCAACAATACCGGTTATCGAACCTGAGACCATTTTTAGCGATGGCCTCGGAATGCAGCTCGACCACTGCCCAGTCACCACTTACCAGGGCGTGTTCCACATGCAGTTCCGTCCCTTTGGGTAGGACCTTTGCCAACTTTTCAAAGGTATGTGCGACGAACTCGGCCTTGCTGTGATAGTGACCGGCAAGAGGATGAGTTCCCTCGACGATCCAATCCACGTCGTCCGCCACATGGTCGAAAAACCCTTGGCCATCGCCAGATTCCAGGTTCTTGAAAATCTCGCGAACGTAAGCAATGCTTAAGTCCGGATTTCTAACAGGTTGCGTACTGGACATTAGAGTAACCTCCTTCAAATGTCGTGGATATTAGCAGAACCGTCGAACTTATGCCCAAGAAACGCTTTCGCGAAGAAGTTTTACTCGCAAGGCTCAGGGCCACTCCCCGAGCCGCCTATCGAGCCACCTATCGATCGGCCACCAGCGTTTTCCGAATACCACGATTTCTCCAGGTTTGGGAGCCTCGCGGTCGTGGAATTTCCCTTTGTTCCGGGCGTTCTGAGCTACGCTGCCCGTCTTCAAGACCGACTCCGTATTGAAATGCACCTCTGCATCTGTTTGGTAAAAGTATCTAAAATCCAGGGTGAATGAAGTCGGAACCGGATCTTTCGGACAGAATTGCACAACGCCGTTTTCATTTGTTTCCCCGATCCGGAAGTTGCGGTAATTATCAATCACCACGGACGTCAACAAGCCTTTGGTAGGCTTTCCACTCTTCGCGTCGAACACGCGCACTGAAATGCAGTTCGCACTCGAAGAATCGAGAGGCGCGGCGAATACACACAAAAAAGTAAACGCCAAAACGCAGACTGTCGTCCCGAAAACAATCAGAAGCCGGGAGAGGGATGGCCGTTTTCGTGTTGAATTCGGCATTTCGCTCGATCTAGACAAGATCTTAATGTCAACAATTGCGATTACGTCGGCGGCTGTGACACTTTTAAAAGTATCACAATTCAGCGTTGACCTTGAAAGCGTATGTCGGTGGACTTTCCGGTGCTTCAGCGCCACAGCGTGGTTGGCGTTCAAAATGTTTTATTCAAGATGTGGCGAGCATGGCTATGGTAAGCGCGTTAATCAGGCATGTAGTTGCGAGTCGATTTAAAGCAGGTTGAGTGGTGCCTCCTGTCGTCGTTAGCAGTCGCTTGACGCCGAGCAGGTTCACCTTTGCGAAGGTAGCCGCAGTGTAAAATGAAACGTGCTGCCTGTCCCCGGTTCACTCTCGACCCATATCTTTCCGCCCATCGCGGTCGCAAGCTTCGAGCATATGCTTAGGCCCATTCCCGTGCCGCCGTAGTTTCGAGTCACGGATCCGTCGGCTTGCGAGAATGGCTCAAAGATCTTTTTCTGCATGTCCTCGGCGATTCCGATTCCAGTGTCTTTCACCATGAAGTGCAAGCAAGAGTCTTCGTCTTCATGCGAATCTTTGTCCACCGTGATAGACACGCCGCCCTCTTTCGTGAACTTAATGGCGTTGCCGATCAGAATCTTCAAGATCTGACGAACGCGGCTTAGATCACCAACTACGGTTTCCGGAACGTCTGGTCGAACTTTCCATTGCAATTCCAAGCTCTTCTGCTGCGCTTGAACATCGAGTGCCTTAATTGTTTCACCCAGGCTTTCTCGGAGGCCAAAGGGCATCGATTCGAGCTTCAGTGTTCCGCCTTCAATCTGCGCAAAGTCTAAGATGTCGTTGATCATGGACAGGAGAGATCCCGCGGAAGTTTGCACCATGCCCAAATATTCGCGCTGTTCGGCGGTTAACTCCGAGTCCAAAACGAGCTCGGTCATTCCGAAAATACCATTCATGGGAGTACGAAGTTCGTGGCTCATGATCATCAGAAACGCGCTTTTTGCATTGTTCGCGGCTTCGGCGGCGTCCATTGCGTCGCGTAAGACTTCCTCGGCTCGCTTGCGCTCGGTGACGTCCACGAATGTCACCACGCTCCCGATGATTTCACCGTTCCGGCGAAGCGGACGAGACCAGTACTCTGCTGGAAAGCTGCTCCCGTCCTTGCGCCACAGCACTTCGTCATCAACGTGCGTACCTTTGCCAAGACGAAACGCCTCGTAGATATGGCATTCGCTCACCGGGTACGGAGTCCCTTCTGGCCTCGTATGGTGAATCACGTCGTGCACGTTCCTTCCCCGCAAGTCCGCGAATGATTGGTAGCCCGTCATTTGCAAAAAGGCCTGATTGCAAAACGTGCACGAACCATGTGTATCGATTCCGTAAATAGATTCTGGCGCAGACTCCAGCAGCAGCGCCAGCAGTGACTGGCTTTGCTGCACTTCGTCGGAAAATCGGCGGTCCAATAGCGCGGTAATCACGGTGAAGCCGAGCAGAAGTATTGTCACCCCAACAATCGCGACAATCCCCAGCGTGGAGACGCTCCATGCGTGCGACAGATTGTCCTGCACGGACGCGGATCCCGTGAAGCTGGCAGCCGCCATTCCGGTGTAGTGCGTCGCTGGAATTGCGAGACCCATCACAAGCGCGCTCAATGCCTTGCGCCGGCCACCCGTCGCCGTTTCTCCGGAAATGTGGAACCCCATTGACATCGCAACCAGCGGAATCAAAATTGCCATCGCAATGGAGGCCGCCACAATTGGTTTCGAATAGTGGCACACGGCTTGCAGCCGCATCGCCGCCATGCCAATGTAATGCATCCCTGCGATTCCGCTGCCCATGAAAACGCTGCCGACTATCGCTAAAATGAACCCCATCTTCCTTCGGCTCACCACAAAAAACATGATGGCAGATGCCAGGACCGCAGCTAGTAGCGAAACCAATACCGTCGGCCAGTCGTATCGAACCGGGATCGGCAGGCGCAAGGCCAGCATCCCCACATAGTGCATTGACCATATCCCCACACCCATGGCCACTGCGCCGCAGCCAAGCCACAAAGCGCGAGCCATGCCTTTCGCCGAGCTTACCCTCCCAGCGACTTCGAGAGCGGCGTAGGAAGCGAGCAAGGAGATCAGAATGGACAAGGCCACCAAGCGGTAGTCGTATGAACTGACCATTACCATCTCAGGCGAGGACAAAACTTCGGCTCCGGTGGCACGAAATATACTAGGAGGCTTTCTTTCAGCCCCGGCGTTGGCTAGAGATTTCTGGTTGCCGAATATCGACAGGAAGGGGTGTTCTTACACTAGAAGAATAGTGTGGCTTCTATTCTGACCCGCAGACAAGCGAAGTCAAGCCGTTACAGGTAAACCGAACCGGACTAGTTAACCACCACCAATCGTCTGAGCTGGCAGCTTGTCCGGACAAGCGAAATCCACGCGTCCGGTCGCCGCGTTCATGGGGACTTAGGCGGATTTGGCCGGTGAAATTTCCGGTGCAGCAGCGCTGCGGCGTGGTTGACGTGCAAGATGTTTCGTTCAAGATGTGGCGAGCATGGCTATCGCGGCGGCGGTCATCACGGCGAAAGTGGCCCAGCCTAAATATTTCAGCAGCGGCGGGTTCACATGCTTGCCCATCACCTTCTGCTTGCTGGTCAGCAGGATGACAAGCAGGATCAGAGGCGGCGCAAGCAAGCCATTGATCACCGCGGACCAGAACAACAATCCTACGGCATTGAAGCCAAAATAATTCAACACGACGCCCAAGGCCATGGCCACGGCCATCACTCCGTAGAATTCGCGCGCGCTTTTCGGCTCGTCGGACATGGAGCCGCGCCAGGCTGCTCCTTCCGTCACCGCATAAGCGCAGGAGCCCACCAGCACCGGCACGCCCAACATTCCGGTGCCGATCAGGCCCAGAGTGAAAAGCAGATAAGCCCAATTGCCCGCAAGCGGGCGCAACGCTTCGGCGGCTTGCCGGGCAGTGGTGATGTGCGTGTGGCCGTTTGCATGCAGAGTGGCGGCGGTGGTGAGGATTATGAAATACATGATGAGATTGGAAAAGAACATGCCGGTCATGGTGTCGGCGCGCGCGCTGTTCAATTCCCTTTCGGTGGTGCCTTTGCGCTCGGCGAGCGTGGGGTGCTTGGTTCGTTCTTCCTCCACTTCCTCCGCTGCCTGCCAAAAGAAAAGATAGGGAGAAATCGTCGTTCCGAGAATTGCCACCAGCACCGCCAGAAATCCGCGCGACCACTCCATATGCGGCAGGAACGTCACCGCCAGCGCTTGCCTCCAATTGACGTGAGCGAAAAACGAAGCCAACACATAGGCGAACAGAACGAGCGTCATCCACTTGAAAATCCGCGCCATCAGCTTGTAGGAACTCCAGAACAAAAGCGCCAGGATGCCCAGCGCGTACACGGGAATCCAAATGTGCGGTTGCACGCCGGTGACAAGCTGCGTGGCCTCCGCCATACCGCCGAGATCCGCGCCGATGTTGATGACGTTGGCGACAACCAGAATCGAGCAGGCACTCCACAGCACCCAACGCGGATAATAATTCCGCACCGCGGCTCCCAGCCCGCACCCGGTAACCATCGCGAGCCGCGCGCACATCAGTTGAATCGCCACCATAAGCGGAAACGTCAGCAGCGCGATCCACAGCGTGGCGTATCCGTAGGCTGCTCCGGCGACGGAATAGGTGGAGATTCCCGAGGGATCATCGTCGGCCGCCCCGGTGATCAATCCGGGCCCCAGGACCGCGAGCGATCTCTTCAGAGCCTTGGTTACTTTTCCTTTTTTAGCTTTCTCAGTGGGCAAATGTTTTCTCGCCGTCAGATTCTTCGGACGCGATATTTTGCATCAAGATAATCGAGGCATGCGGATTATTTTGGATTCGAATTGTTCGGGAAGTTGGAAATCGCTGCGGAAATTATTGGCGGCGCCAGGATTGGCCATCGTCAGCGGTGATCCAGACTTCGCCTGCGAAGGTTTTGATCCGGCCGTGTTGCGGGTCGGAAAACTCGACGCTGGTGATGTCTCCGGTGAGCGCAGCGCCGGATGAGAACGGAAGTACGCGCGTCCAATGAGCGCCGTAGTCGGCTGAATGGTAGAGCATCGCGGCCGAGCCGCCAGCCCAGACTTCAGCGCCCTGGGCTGAGACGGCGCGGAATACCGGGTTCGGGCTCGGTTGAGCCTCAACTTTTTTCTTTCTATTCTCAGGCGCGTGCGTGCTCTCAGCGGTGACCGCCATTTTTGATGCGCCGGATGGCAGCTCGGAGTTCACGTTCACATCCAGCCACGTTTTGCCGTCGTCGAGGGAACGCTGCAAGCCGCCGTCCGCGCTGATGCTCCACCGTGGAATGCGTTGCGTGCCGGATGCAACTTGTGCGGCAGCGACATCCTTGCCCTTGAGCACGCTTAAGCTCTTGGAGGAATCGGATTGCGATGGCAGGTCTTTTTGTTTCTCGTCAAGCTGATCCGAAGCCTGCGCGTTTGCGGACGCCGGGGCTGGCGCGGCCTGCGGTTCCACCACCTCGATAGTCTCCGAAGTGGAAGGGGCTTCAACCGATTGAGCCGCGGTCGTTCTTGCAGCTGGCTTTGCCGCCGCTTGGGGCGTCGCACCCTTTGAGGCATTCGCAATGGCGAAAGTATTGCGCGGCGCTGAGGGCGCAACTTTGGGAGCCGCGCCGCCCGCAGAACCGGAACGGATTCTCCCACCCGCCGAAGTTCCCGAAGGCGCAACGCGCATGGCACGCGCCTCTGGCGAGGCTGGATTCGTTGGGCGGACTAACATGTTCTCAGCCGAATTATCCGCGCGGTTCGAGAGCGCCCAGTTTTGTTCCCGCGCTTGCTTTTCTATCTGCGCTTGCTTTTCCTTCTCGGCCTGGCGAACAGACTCTTGCGATTCATACGCGGGTGGAGACTGCGGAAGCGCTTGCGGCGCGGCAGTCGTTTCGTTGGGCGACGCGAGGCTGGAAACCAATGTTTCGTTTTTCTCGCGCTGCCTGTATTGCACGACTCCGATGGAGGCCAGGGCAATGATTCCCGCTGCCGCGACGCCCCATCGAAGAACCGGCCAAGCGAACCAACGGCTGCGAGCGGGCGTGGTGGAGGCGGGAGTGCTGGAAGCGGCCGCGGCGACAAGTTCCATAGCCGGCACAGAGAGCGCGAGCACCTCGCGGCAGTCGCTGCAACGGGCAAGATGGTCCATCACGCGAGCGCGCTCGGATTCAGCCAGTGATTGCTCGGCGAAGGCGTTGAGGAGGTCCGCGTCTGGATGAGGTCCGGGCGCCGAGGTTTCCTGCAAGCGCTTCAGCACAATTTTGGGAACGTCTTGCATGTACAGTTTTCAGCGTCTCCTTTCAGCGTCTGAATCCCAGCTTCTTCTAACTTTTGGCCCCGCGTTCAATCTTTTGCTGAAAACGCAAAGCATCCTGCTTCTCTGAGAACGCCGCCGATGGAGTTTCTTGCCCCAAACTGCGGCGAATATTCATCTGCAGGTCGCGCACATCCACTTCCAAGGCCTCTTCGGCTTCGCGGCGACCGATTCCCTGCCGCATCATGTCCGCCACAATTTCCTTGCGCAACGATTTGGCCAGTTTGTCCACCTTGCGGCTGATAGTGGATTCGTGAACGCCGAGCATGCAGGCGACCTCCGCCAGCGTGCGCCCGTCGAGATAATACGCGGCCAGCACCAAACGGTCTTCGCTGGAAAGCGCGGCCAAAGCCGAATCGATGGAGGATTCCAGCCGCGCGTGCGGGGATGCCTCCGGCTCCGGATGGGGCGCTGCAAATTGCGCGCCGCCTTCGATTTCTTCGTCCAGGCTCACCAGACGTTTCGCCCGGCGGTAGCGATTCACAAATTCCTGCGCCAGCACGGTGCGAAGCCAGCCTTCCAGCGAACCTCGCCCGGTAAACGATTCGAGCTTCGAAACACGCTGGCCGTCGCGCGAGGCGGTGCCGTACAGATCGGCATACAGGCTGTCAGCGAGCTCGCGGGCGGCCGAATCCTCGCGCGCAATACGCAGCGCAGCCATATGGAGTTTTTCGCGATAACGTATTAGAAAAATCTCCCAGGCGGAGTTCTCACCGGCGGCGCAGGCCCGGGCGAGTGCGAGTTCGTCCACGCGCAGAGTCAGCAGAAAACTGCGAGCTTCGGAGGCGCTTGCTTCTGCGGGGAGGCATTTCGTGGCCACGGCACGCAGGATTGCGGCGAAACTTTCGCGGGTAAGACCGAACTTCTCGCAGCCGCTTTTCGCGTGCAATTCCGCCAGCATCTCGGCGACGGCCGATTGCACGGAAGCGGAGATCGGTATGGTAGCGCTCATTTAATAAAAGAAGAGAACACGGCGTGCCGCTGCTCCTGATGCTACCAATTCACCGGATGCGCGCAACGTTAATTTTGTCTGCAAGGTCCGGCTTTCCTTTCGTTCTTCCCCCATGTCGAGTAGAGCGGCGCGGAGATAGCGGCGGCAGGGACGGCAAGTCCTGACGCGGCGCACCAGTCCGCCAAAGGGAGGATAGCTATGGGTCCGAAATTATTTGTGGCCGTAATTGCAATGGTGGCAGTGGCCGGGATGCTGTGGCCGCAGCCGCGGTCGGTTCGTGCGGGACAGGAGAATTCTGCCTCGGGCTACAAAGTGTTGGAGGCGATCCGGAACGGAAGCCTGACGGTGTTTCCGGTAGTCGCTTCCAAATCCTACGCCACCAGCGAATTTCTCACGCTGGACGAGGGCTTGCGCTCGGGAGAAGTGGTGGTCACCGAGTACGGAAATGTACGCGGCCTCGTGCGGAACCGCGTGGCGCCGGCGGCGCAGCGCGATAGCGCGGAGGTAAACCGGTTGGTGCTGGTAAACAACTCGAAGCGTCCGCTGCTGCTTTTGGCCGGCGAGATTGTGGCCGGAGGCAAGCAGGACCGCGTGATCGGCATGGATCGCATCGTTCCATCGGAAAGCGATCCCATAGATCTAAGTGTGTTCTGCGTGGAGCCTGGGCGTTGGGTCGCGTCCAGCGATCGTTTCGGAACGTCGGGAGCGACGTACGGAGTGGCGAGCGGCCGTAGTGCGGGCACCGGCGCCAGCGCCAAGAGCGCTGGAACACTTATGGCTCAGCCTTCCGTGCGCGCCAAAGCGATGGGTGACAAAGACCAGAGCCAAGTCTGGGCCGAGGTGCGAAAGCAACAGCAGACCATGACCGCCGAAGTGCAAGCGTCGCCCACGGCTCCGATGGCTCAGGCTTTAAATTCCACAAGTTCCTACGCCGTGGTGATGGAGAACCAAGACGTGAAGCAAAAAGTGGATGAGGTAGCCAAACCGATCGAGCGGGACTATCAAAGCGTGATCAAGCAACTGCGGGACCGCAACGCGGTAGGAGTAGTGGTGGCGGTGAACGGGCGGGTGATCTGGTCCGACGTTTTTGCCAGCACGGAATTGCTGGGAAAATATTGGCCGAAGCTGGTGCGCTCGTACGCATCGGAAGCGGTGGCGACGCCGGTGAAAGGCGGAGAGGCGACCGTGGCGCAGGCAGAATCGTTTCTGGCAAATATGCGGGGCCGCCGGGAAACGATTGAGAGCGAGCCGGGAGTGTTTCGCCACACCCAGGTCAACGGCGATGGATTCAAGGCGTTCGAGCTGATGTCGCTGCTGCCGAAGACGGGCTTCGATGTGCACGTGGCGAAGATGGCGGAGTGAAGAGGCAGCGATCAATGGCCGGTGATCGTGTTTTTCCCGGCTTACTCCATTCATCTTTTCGCCCGGCGAT
>Ga0302224_10000606_pt1 | contig 17569 bp, 10 predicted proteins | sample II_Palsa_E3_1_FD_193520 | JGI IMG/M metagenome (GOLD analysis project Ga0302224, IMG submission 193520) | Peat permafrost microbial communities from Stordalen Mire near Abisko, Sweden - II_Palsa_E3_1 | ecosystem: Environmental > Terrestrial > Soil > Palsa > Peat permafrost | place: Sweden... | reverse complement strand
GATTGTTCACGCCAACAGCATGCGGCACCGTCTCCAGCATTCCGGCTAATGCCGAATCCACCTGCTGTTCGTTCATTCCCACTCGTAGCTCGACTTCCTCTGTTTTTGCTGTGGCGTTCTCGGACTGCATCGGAAGATGTAGCATCACTTGATCTCCCCGCCGGTAAGCCTCTTCGGCGACTTCCGTGGACAACGGCAAATGCGGCAGGACGGAAACGGTGAGCGGAAAGCCGAGTGCGAGCAGCGAATCGGCGGCCTCGCGGTCGTAACCCAGATCATCAATAATTATCGCGAGCCGCGCATCCCGGTGGCCCGGCGTCATTGCAACATTTGAGCGAGCCGTGAGCGGTGTGACGACGTGAATCGTATGCGTGCGAATGCCGCCGGTTACATAGTCAAACCGCATGATCCCGTCCGAAGTAGTTTCTCTGACCGACAGTTCATGGCGGCGCGCGATTTCATCCAGCGCCTTTGCGATCGCTCCGGCTTGCGAAGCGTCGGAAAGCGAGACGTAAATGTTATCCGCGGCTAATTTTCCCGGCGTTCCATTTTTCGAGGGCTGCAGCTCGGGGCGAATCGTAACCTCTGATTTGTGTCCGGAAATCTTTTGCGCGGCGGTGACGATTTCGCTGGTGACTTCGCGGAGCTCAGCCTTCGAGATTTTTTTCTTTCCGCAACCGCCGAGGAAGAGAACGATTATTGCGGGGAGAAGAATCAGAATCCGTGCCGCATCTGTGACCCGCGGGAAGGCAGGCCCCAGACGTGCCTTCACGAGTAACTACGCAGCCTTTCGCGCTGGGGTTGCAGCGCCCTGCAGAATTTCAATGGCTCTCTTGATCACCGGATCGTCGGCAGAAACTGGTTTCTCTGACGGAACCGGCTGGTTCTGATCGTTTGCCGCAATGACCTCATCGATTGAGGGATGAACCTCGGCCGTGGCCGCAACTCCGTTAGCCGGAATTTCCTTGTTGTCCGGAGTGTAGTAATTCGCGACGGTCAAAATCATTGCAGAACCATCATCCATTTCAATCAGCTTCTGTGTCGATGCCGTGCCGTAAGTGCGGTCGCCCACGGTGTCTCCGCGATGATTACCGGAAATGGCGCCCGCCACGATTTCAGCCGGTCCGGCAGTTCCGATTCCAATCAACACGGACACTGGATCCGTCCAGACGACTTTCGACGGTTCCGCCGTGGAAACAACGGGATTGACGGTTTGACCCTTGAGTGTAGTGATGGTTCCGGATGAAACAAAAAGCTGGGCGGTGGCAATTCCTTCTTGATCTTCACCGGAAGGGCAATCACGCAGGTCGAGAATCAGTTTCTTGAGGCCCTGATGCTGAAACTGTACCAGCTTTTCGCGAATCTGTTTTGTCATACCTGCGTCAAACTTTGGAACACGGAGGTAGGCGATATCACCCTGGAGCTTGTCTTCGACAAGCTTGGGTGCGGGGAGTTTTTCAAGCGTCAGATCTAGGTCTTGCGGTTCCGTCTTTCCACGGCGAATTACGGAGATCTTCACCACGGTCCCGGGTGCGCCACGAAGCAGAAGTTCAGCCTGACCGATTGCCATTTGTCCCGTGCTGAAGCCCGCGATTTTTTCGATGATATCGCCGATGCGCAAACCCGCTTTCGCGGCTGGCGTATCCGGTAAGGATCCGAGCACCGCGATGTATCCGCGCCGGATAAGCACAAGGCCCGTCTCACCAGAAGCCTTCGTAGCGCTCTTCTCTTTGTAATCCTTGTATTCGAGCGGGCTAAGGTAAGCAGATTCCGAGTCCAGCGAATCCAGCAATCCGTGAAGCGCTCCGCTGGTCACTTGAGCCATGTTCGGGTCGTCCACGTAATCGTTCTGGACCTTGTCCAGCACTTCGCTGTACACGGTGAGGGCGCGGTAGGCTTTTTCGTCGTTCGACCGGGCGCGAAGATAACCCGTAGCCACAAAAGCGACCACGACGAGAGACAGTATGATGACAATTTTCTTCGATAGCGGGCTCATGCGCTTTTCCTTTTCTCCGCCCCGGTTTTGCACCACCCCCGGTTAGACGTGGGCGTGCTCTACAGGTTTGCTTCGGGTGGCGACGATCGCAAACGTCGATTATACCATTCGACCTTCAGTTTCGCTTCGCTTGAATCCAGCCGAGTGTATTTTGATGACACCGCAGTCTTTCCCGCCGGAGGAGATGAAAACAGCGTTCAACGGACCATAAATAATGAATGTCTAGGATAAACCCGGCGACGGAATATGCCGAAATACTCGGTAATAACCGCTGATTACTGAAACTGGTATAACGCGATTACATTTTATAATATTCCACGCCTTTGATGGTCTTGCGCATTAGAGGTAACGTCTTTTTTTTCAATAAAATTTTGTGCTTGCCGATTCGTTCCAATACTGGTATATAGCGTGCACGTATTTTGGAAAGCGGTTTGCCACAAAAAATTCGAACCGCTAGTTGCACCAAAGTTTCCTCGGGGTGGGGGACTAAAGCGTGCGGCAAGTTTTATTTGGCTTTTCCCTTCTCAATCTGATCCACGACAGGTATGGCGTAGTTTGTTCCGCTGACGCCCCATCGTCTTGCAAAGGTCCACATTGCCAAATCAACCAGGAGGGACTGTGAGCTCTTTTCTATCAGCAATTTCACGAGGAATGTTGCGGTCATTTCTTATGATGGCGATTGTCTTAGGGTTTGCTGGACTTGCCTGGCCACAGGCCGAGACCGGACAGATAAACGGGACCGTCACAGATCCTTCTGGCGGAGTCGTCTCCAACGTCACGGTCACGATTCGAAACGCGGGCACTGGCGCTGTGCGCCTGGAGACATCCGATAGTAAAGGCTACTACGCGGCTACGAATCTTCAGCCGGCGGAATACGTGGTAACGGTCGAAGTTACCGGGTTCCAGAAGCAGCAAAAGGCGGTCACGCTGGCGGTGGGAGGAACGATAGGCCTGAACTTTACTCTGACGCTTGGCAGTTCCTCGACCACGGTCGAAGTGAACGCCGCGGCGGCCTCTGATATCAATACGGAAACTCCCACAATCTCGACCAACATCACACAGGAAATGGTGACCGAGCTACCCAGCCTGACGCGCGATCCCTACGACTTTGTGGTTGCCGCGGGATCAGTGAATCAAGGTGGCTCCATGGGGCGCGGAGTAAACGTTTCCATCAATGGCCAACGTGATTCCGATACGAACGTTCTGCTCGATGGCGCTGCGAACAACGACGAATTCGACGCGACTGTGGGACAGGCTGTTCCGCTGGATTCGGTGCAAGAATTCTCCGTGATGACAACCAACTGGAGTGCTCAGTACGGACGTGCCACCAGTGGCGTGGTCAATCTCGTAACCAAGTCAGGTTCAAACGATTTCCACGGTACGTTGTACGAATTCAACCGTGTTTCCGCTCTTGCGTCCAATGGCTACTTTAACGATGCGCTTGGCCTGCCTAAGCCCGTCTATGTGCGGAACGACTTTGGCGGTTCTGTGGGCGGCCCGATCAAGAAGGAAAAGCTGTTCTTTTTTGCCAACCCGGAGTGGAACCGGACTCGGAGCAGCGCAAATCAAACGGGTCTCATTGTCGACCCGGCCTTCATAAATGCGAGCGATCCTAACACGTTCAATACCTTTGCGGCGGCCCCTCCAGTGGGCTCGAATGTCAAACTGGGGCAGTCGTTCAGTGCCACTCAACTGGGGGTCTCGACGACACCCATTTGTCCCTCTGCGCCTAGCACGGTGGCATGCTATTCGGCCACTGCCCCCCTTATGGATTACTACACTTACCAGTCGCCAGGGGATTCCGGCGCCGGTGCACCGACCAACTGGTACAACATCGTGGGCCGCATCGACTATAATTACAGCGACCATACCTCCTTGTATGTTCGCTACGGCATTCAAAACGAGGACGATTTCGCCGGCTTCGTCAGCACCAGCCCCTATGAGGGCTACAACAGCGGCCAAAATATACGTAACCAGAATATTTTGCTTTCGTTGACTAAGGTATTTTCACCCCGTTGGGTTAGCCAGTCGAAGTTCGTCTTTAATCGGCTGAATCTACTCCAACCTCTTGGGACTGCTCCTGTTGGCCCTACGCTGTACTTGGACTCACAGTTCGGGGCAAGTACCCTTGTTACTCCGACTTTCGGCACACAGGTCGTTGCTTTCCCCGGCTACAACGAGTTCACTCCGGGGAGTGCCATTCCGTTTGGCGGCCCCCAGAACTTTTACGAAGCCTACCAAGATATGAGTTACTCCCATGGCTCAAATACTTGGCGCTTTGGGGGCAGCTACACCTTCTTGCAGGACAATCGCTCCTTCGGCGCTTATGAGGAGGCGACAGAAATCCTTAACCAAAATGGCAACGCGCTGGCTGGCTTCCAGAACCTGTTGGGTGGGCAGCTCTATCAATTCCAGGCTGCTGTTAATCCACAGGGAAATTTACCGTGCACTCAGACAAACGGAATTCCCAACGTCACTCCCCAGTGCTCAGTGCAACTCCCGGTTTCGGCACCGAACTTCAGCCGCAGCAACCGCTATAACGAGCTTGCGGTTTATGGCATGGACGAATGGAAAGTTAATCGCCGAATCAAGGTCACGCTCGGCTTGCGCTGGGAATACTTTGGAGTCCAGCACAACAAAGACCCCAATCTCGATTCTAATTTCTATCTCGGCGGCGGCGGTTCCATCTACCAGCAGATCGCGAACGGAGCCGTTGCAATTGCTCCAGAGAGTCCGATTCACGGTCTATGGTCGCCGGACTACAAAGATTTCGGTCCGAGGCTTGGCTTTGCCTGGGACGTATTTGGCGACGGGAAAACATCCCTGCGCGGTGGGTACGGCATATCGTATGCACGCAACTTCGGCAACGTGACGTTTAACATGATCCAGAACCCGCCCGCTTACGCGGTTCTCTCCATATTTGGAGGGAGCGGCCCAGGGCCCGGCGGGTTTGTTCCGGTGACCCCGAATAACTTTGGTCCGCTCGCAGGCTCATCTGGTTCGGAACCGATTCCCCAAGTAGAATTGCGCAACGTGGAACAAAACATCAAGAATGAGTACGTGCACCAATACAGCATGTCCGTCCAGCGCGAGTTGGCGAGCAACTTTAGCGTTAGTGTTGACTATTCCGGATCAAAGGGTGCGCGCCAATACGACATTGCCAATATCAATATGCAGGGAATGGGTCCAATCTACTTGGGAACACCTTGTCCAGGAGGGCCCTTCACTTCATTCAACGGCAACTTCCCGAACGATAGTTGTTCGGACCGTCTGGTGCAGTCGGGTCAGTACTCGAACATCAACAGGCGAGGCGATGGTGGCTCTTCAAGCTACAATTCCCTGAATTTTAACAGCACCTTGAGAAACCCGAGTTTCTGGGGGCACAAGTCAAATCTGACGTTTATAGCCAACTATACCTGGGCGCATACTATTGACGATTTGAGCTCCACGTTCAGCGAAAGCGCCTTAGACTTCAACCTCGGCTACCTCAATCCATTCAATCCCAGCCTAGATCGGGGCGATTCTGAGTTAGATGTTCGCAACCGGATAGCGATAACAGCGGTGTGGAATATCCCGTTCGCCAGTGAAACTCACGGCATCGTGAAACAAGCCTTAGACGGCTGGGAGTTTGCACCCATCTTCACTGCCGAGACCGGCACACCGTTCACGATATTCGATTGCACGAATGCGTGGACGCAATGCCCGCGCGTAATGACCACGGCACCGGTCAAGCGCACAGGTAGTAGTTCCGACAACCTTGGTTCCGATACATTCGATTATATCGACTTCGCCAGTTTGAATGCCGTTTCCACTTACGTAAATCCCACTGTAGGCGTTTCCGATTTCGGGCCGTTCCCGAATAGCTTCAGCAACCCGAATGGCCGTATGCTAGGTCGTAACTACTTCCGGGGTCCAGGTTTCTGGAATATGAACGTGGGCATTTACAAGAACTTTCACCTCACGGAACGGTTCAACTTACAATTTCGTAGTGAACTGTACAACGCCTTTAACCACGCGAACATGTCTCTGGTTGCTGACAGCAACGTCTTGTTTTCGGGACCACCTACGGGTTCGGGTCAGGAATTCGTCGAAGGCCAGAAATTCGGGAACCGGAATATACAGCTCGGTCTAAAACTGCTGTTTTAGAGCAAGCTGATCCCAGGGTAAGAGAACCGGAACCGCGGGGGCCTAAAAGCTCCCGCGGTTTTTTTTTGGTTCGAGGATACGAAGAATCGTTCGGCTCGCTGTTCCCCGCGAGGGACTTCTGCTTACAGAACCGCGCTCATGATCAACGGGCGCGAGCCGCGGGCCACGTTCCGGCTCGGTGTCGCCTACTTACTTGCGTGCGAAGGAATGACGCCCCACGGGGAGTTCCAGGGCATCCTGCTCGATCAACGGCATCGCGGCGGTAATGTAAGTCTGCGAGATTCGGTCCTGCCATGTGAAGCGATCTTCGTCCCACAAAGCCCACAAGAAACCGAGCATTAGGGTCGCGCCCGCAAGGACGTACCCGAAGCTGCGCCACAGGAGTTGGCGCGTATCGGGCACCGTGCCATCGAGGCGTACGGTTGTAAGGCAGAGGAGCTGCATGCCGGGCGTAGCTTCCGCACAAGTGGTGAAGAGGAAGAAATATAGCGCATAGAACAGAAAGAACGCCGCAAAATGGACGATGGCGTCCGCTTTTTCGGCCAGCAGCTGGCCCCCCAGCGAGTGGAACAGCCCTAGGAATCCCACATAGGTTAGGCCTAGAAATAGAGCGTCAAGCAAGCCCGCTTTGCGGCGCTCGGTCAGATTCGCTACCGGCACCAGAGCCGTTTGCGGGTGCGCGCGGTCGTGCGGAGCATTTGAGAAATCCAGCTCCGGCTGAATGCAGATTTCGACTCGCTCGGTTTGGCGTTGGATCGGGCGGGTGCGCGGGCGCTCTGCCTGGCGCTGCCTCTCGGCTTCGCGCTGGCGTTCACGAGCAGCCTCTTCCTCGTCGATTTTGGACTGGCGAGAAAAGGGAAGGCCTGACTGCGAATCATCGGGACGGAGATGCCGGCGGCGCGCGCGATAGTCTTCGAGACGCCGGGAGACCTCGCGACGCCATTCCGGCTCGGCCGATTGCGCACCAGCAAAAGATGCCTGCGAGGAAGCGCCGAGAGCGGGCGAAGCGGCGCCGACGGCTACCGGTTCCAGATTTTCGCCGGCTTCGACGAGAGGTGCATCGCAAAAAGAACAATTATCGGCGTCCTCGAGCAAGAGGGCGCCACACTCCGTGCATATTCTTATCACTGGTCCGTTTTGCGCTGCGGAAGCTCCAGTGGCGGAACGGGTCGTATGTTAGCACGACCATGGGTCAGGCAGCCGAGGCCGGAGGCGCGTGAGTGTAGCTTATTAGGCAACCCGCGCGGGCGGGAGTTCTTCGAAGTACAGGTTGGCACATCCGACCCATTGACGCGATTGCGGCTGCGGGAAGCGCATGTTAGTCTCAACTTTCTTTTTTGTGTCTTCGCCAAGGTCAATTTCGGCACTTTCCGCTGATGCCTGACGCCAAAAGCAAGCTAACACTCCGCAGGCTGCGTCCTCTCTTCGTTTTGCTTGTGATTTTTCTTGTGAGTCCGCACTTTGCAGATGCACAAGACTCCACAAAATCTCCGGCGCAGAATCCTTCGACAAAACAGTCACCCCGCCTTGCAAAGACTGCGCCGGGGGGGCCAGCGAACGGCGATCAGACGGCGACGCTTGAAGCAGATCAACAGCGGCAAGTGGGGAACATCTATTACGCAGATGGAAATGTGGATGTGCGTTATGAGAACACGCGGTTGCGCGCGGACCATGTGGAGTACAACGAAGATACCTACCTGGTGATAGCGCGCGGCCATGTACAGCTTGACTACATGACGCAACACGTGGAAGCAGACGAAGCGCACTATGAAGTGCGCACCGGCCACGGCACTTTTTTTCATGTGCGCGCCACGTTTTCGATTGAGCGGCACCCTACGCCAACGCTGCTTGTTACCCCCAACCCGCTCTATTTTGAGGCGGACGAGGCAGAGCGGCTGGACGAACATACATATCATATTAAGAAAGCATGGATGACGGTGTGCGACCCGGATCGGCCGACCTGGAAATTTTATGCTCCGGAGGCTACCGTTTATTTGCAGAAGTCAGTGCATCTGGAGAACGGCGACTTTCGGATCTTTTCTGTTCCTGTTCTGTATCTTCCGTACGCGACCTTTCCCGCGGGGAAAGAGCGAGAATCCGGATTCATGATTCCGAACATCGGCGACAGTTCGAATAAGGGATACATTTTGGGTGAATCGTATTACTGGGCGCCCACAGATTGGATGGACGCGACCATCGGGGGCAATTATTACAGCAGAAGAGGCTGGAGCCAGAGAGCGGAACTGCGCATGCGCCCGTGGGAAAACGCGAAACTCGACGTGACTTACACCGGGGTTATAGATCGTGGCTTAGAACAGCCGCAGGTGCCGGGACAGCCCCCCGTTCCAGCCATCAACCAAGGCGGGCACGAAGCGCGATTGCTCTTTACCGCCCTGCTTCCGGGTGGCTGGCGTGCGGTGGCCGATTTGGACAACTTGACTTCGCTAACCTACCGGCTGGCCTGGAGTGAGACTTTTACGCAAGCGGTGAATTCGGAGGTGCGCAACTCCGCCTTTCTCACAAATAACTTCCGCGGGTTCAGTCTGAATTTTGCGGCGCTCAGCTACCAGAACTATTTGAGCGCTTCGCCGGACACCTATGTGTCATTGCGGACCGCCCCGGAGGTGCGCTTCAGTTCGGTCGACCAGGCGCCCTTCCGCCAGCTTCCTATTTATTTTTCATTCGAAGGTTTTTCGGACGCGGCGCATCGTAGCGACACCGTGGAAGCAACTCCGCTGGATACGCCGAATTTTGTTGGTCGAAGTGAATTGGCACCGAGTGTGACGATGCCCCTTCACTTCGGGCCTTGGCTGGATTTGACGCCGACCTTCACGCTGAGGTCAACTTATTACGGTGGGCAAGTGGTCAGCGGTTCATTCGTTGATAGAGGATTTTTCCGAACGACGGAAGAATTCTCGCTGGATATTCGTCCGCCGTCATTTGACCGAATCTGGGGCCAGTCCGGCACGAAATGGAAACACGTGATCGAACCTGATATCGTCTACAACTACGTAAACGGCGTAAACGATTTCAATCGCATCATCCGTTTTGATGAAGACGAAACGCTGACCGACACAAACGAAATCGAATATGGAATCACACAGCGGCTGTATCGTCACAAAGAGGACGGCGATACCGAAGAACTGGTGAGCTGGCGTCTTGTGCAAAAGTATTTTTTCGATCCGACATTCGGCGGAGCGCTGATTAACGGCCAGCGAAACGTATTTCAGACCCTGGACGAAGTTACGCCGTTTGCGTTTGCTGATTCGCCGCGACGCTTTTCCCCGATCGTAAGCGACCTGCGAATCGAGCCGGGCAAACACTTCGACACGGAATTCATTTTGAATTTTGATCCCAAACGGAACCAACTGACTGCGATTGGCACGCTGCTCAAGCTCAAACCCTACAAGCAGTCATTTCTGACCCTGGCACATTTTTCGACCACGAACCTTGCGACGCCTGCTGACGAGAATCCGCCGAATTTCGTCTTTGAATCTCGCTCGAATCAAGTACGCGCGCTTGTAGGGTACGGCGACTTGACGCGAGTGGGGTTCAATGCCACGGCGGGCCTGAGTTACGACTTCACGCAGCAAGCGTTTCAAAACCAGATTCTGGAAGCGAGTTATAACGGCTCTTGTTGTGGATTCGGTTTCGAATACCGCCGGTTTTCGTTCGGTACGATTCGCAACGAGAATCAGTATCTCGTCGTATTTCGCATCGCAAATATTGGCTCTGCCGGAACGCTGCGGCGCGCGGAGAAGATTTTCTAAGCGGGCGGTATGACTTCAAAACTGGAATCTGAGCTGGCTTTTCTCTCTATCCAACAGGCTGCGCGTTTGCTGAGGCGCAGGGAAGTCTCTCCGCTAGAACTAGTGAATGTGGCGCTTGCCCGCATCGAACGTCTGAACCCATCGATCAACGCCTTTTTGACCGTGCTCGCGGGCCGTGCGCGGAAAAAAGCTCGGGCGGCCGAGCTCGAATTTATCCGGACTCGCCGAGGAAGCGCGGCGAAACTAGCCAGCCCTCTTTTTGGCATTCCGGTCTCGCTCAAAGATAATTTGTGGACACGCGGTATCCGCACGACCGCTGGGTCTAAAATTCTGGGCAATTTCATCCCGAACGAAGACAGCGACGTCGCCGCGCGGCTGGCCAGTGCAGGCGCGATTCTACTGGGTAAGACGAACATGCACGAATTTGCTTACGGGATCTCAAACCAGAATCCTCATTACGGCGCAGTGCACAATCCCTGGGCGCTCGACCGTATTTCGGGCGGCTCAAGCGGCGGCTCGGCTGCGGCCACTGCCACGGGAATGTGTTTTGCGTCTGTGGGAACCGATACCGGTGGATCCATTCGTATCCCTGCTGCGCTCTGCGGCATCGTCGGGCTAAAACCGACGTACGGACTTGTAAGCGTTGCAGGCGTGATTCCGCTGGCCCGGAGTTTGGATCATGCCGGGCCCCTTGCACGAAATGTCGTTGATGCGTGCATTATGCTGCAGGCAATTGCCGGCAAGTATCCCAAGGCCGCAACGCCTCCGGATTTTCGAAAACTAAAGCGAGATCATTCGCAACGATTCCGGTTGGGATGGCCAAGAGAATACTTCTTCGAGCGCGTTGATCCGGAAGTCCAGAGCGCGATTAAGTCTGCGGCAAAAGTATTTGTCTCGAAAGGCGCGCGGTTCGAGGACGTCTCGCTTCCTCATCTTGGCGATTCCCTGGAGCCCAGCACGAATATCGCGTTGTCCGAAGCCACGCGTTACCATCAGTCGCAGGGATTCTATCCCGCGCGCGCTTCGGAATACGGAGCGGATGTGAGCAGCCGGCTCAAGTTGGGAACACAAGTGCGCGCAGTGGATTACCTTCGAGCATTTGAAGTAAAGCGACAAATGGAAAGCGATTTTGAGGCAGCATTCAAGCGGGTAGATGCAATTCTGGCGCCGGCAGTTCCGATAGCCGCGCCGAGGATTGGTGAGGACGAAACAAAAATCGCAGGTGAAAACGAATCAGTGCGCTCGGCCCTTGTGCGTTTGAACCGGCCCGCAAACCTCACAGGTCATCCGGCCATCTCCATTCCCTGCGGATTCACACGCGGCGGCTTACCCATAGGATTCCAGCTTATCGGGCCGCGTTGGGCGGAAGCCAGTTTGCTTGCGATCGCTCATACTTACGAAGATGCCACCGAATGGCACACTCGGCATCCGGAATTCGCAGCGCAACAATAAGGAAACCTTCATTGTGCCCAGCCGAAAAGCGTAGCCGTGCGTCTAATGAATGTGTGAAAATGCAAGGTTGAGCCGAGCACGGCTTCCTAGCTATCTCTAAGAGGTTCAATAATATCCGATGGGTGTCTCCGTACTCGCCGCGTTTGTTGCAGGACTTGTTTCATTCCTCTCTCCGTGCGTGCTGCCATTGGTGCCCGGATATATTTCAATGCTTTCGGGGATCGGTGTGGAGCAACTCAAGGAAGGGCAAACTCCGCGCGCGGGATTGCTGACTTCCGCCCTCGCATTCGTGCTCGGATTCTCCATTGTGTTCATCACATTTGGTGCGTCTGCCAGCGCCGTGGGTTCATTTCTGGTACGCAACCGCAGCCTGCTGGCGCCGGTGGCTGGAGCGCTGATCATATTGTTCGGGTTGCACTTGATTGGATGGCTGGGAAAAATTTCTTTGCGCGCAGGTTTTGTGATTGGAATTATTCTTATTGCGGTGGGCGTGGCGCTGACTGTCCGGCCCGGAATTGCCGGACCTACCCTGAAGGCCGTCCACCTTTATTCCGTCGCTATCATTTTTTTGCTGGGACCGGCCATGACGCGCTGGTTAAATCGCGACGTCCATTTCCGAAATTTGGGCGGCCAGCCCGGAATCGTCAGCGGGTTTTTGATGGGCTTCGCATTTGCTTTCGGATGGACGCCCTGTATCGGCCCAATTTTAGGGGGTGTGCTGGCAATTGCAGCGACGCGGGAAACGATTGGGCAGGGTGTTTTCCTTTTGGCGTGCTATTCGGCCGGGCTCGCGATTCCATTTCTTGTTACCGCTCTGGCCATCGGCCGTTTTTTGAAATTCTATCAGCGGTTTCGCCGCTATTTGCATGTCGTGGAGGTTTTCAGCGGTGTGCTATTGCTTGCTATTGGCGGGCTCGTGTTCATGAACCGACTGACCTGGTTATCAGGTAAACTTGCATTCTTGAATGCTTTTACAAAGTGGAGCTGAGCGAATGCGACGGGCCTTGAAATATTTTCTGCTGCTATTCTTAGTCACACTTATTTTAACCACGAATTTTTCGAGCTGCAATTCGCGCGACTGGCTCAAGGTTTCAGGCGCGCCCAACGGCAAGTCCGCGGCCGCAGACTCGGCCCGGCCGGACGAACCCGCCGTGACATTTAAGAATCTGGACGGACAGGATGTGCCCCTAGCTAGCCTGAAGGGAAAGGTAGTCATCGTCAATTTCTGGGCTACGTGGTGCGAACCTTGCCGCGTGGAAATTCCCTGGATGATCGGATTCCAGCAGAAATACGCGGACAAGGGCTTCACCATACTCGGCGTCGCAATGGACGAGGAAGGGAAGAGTGTGGTCCAGCCTTACGTCCAGAAGACGCAGTTTGATGTGGATGGCCATTCGGCGACGATGAACTATCCGATCGTGCTGGGCAACGATGAGCTAGCCGAGAAGTTCGGAGGGCTGATCGGATTCCCCACCACCATCGTGATTTCTCGCGATGGCAAGATTCAGAAGCGTTATATCGGCCTCGCGGATGAGGGAGATCTGGAAAAGGAAATCAAGGGACTGCTCTGAGTGATTCACCAAGGATTGCCGCGCGTTCTGTAGTTGCCGATTCTTGATCCCATGCGCGCAACAGGAGTAACCTGACCCTGCCATGATGGACGAACAGGAATTCCAAAAGAAATGCGACGCGGCATTTGAAACCTTGCGCAAGCGTCTGCTGGAGCTGAGCGATGAAAATGAATTTGAGGTTGAAGGCGGGAGCGGAAAACTGGAAATCGAGTTTGAGGATGAGGACGAGACCCGCTTTGTAATCAGTCCGAACGCGCCTGTGCGGCAAATCTGGATTTCCGCGCTCACCACCAGTTTTAAACTCGGATGGTCGGATTCCGCGCAAGCATTTGTGCTGGATAAGACCGGCGAGACATTGAGCCAGTTGATGAGCCGGATTCTCAGCGAAAAAACAGGATCGACAATTCAGGTCTAGACGATGATGCGCACCCGGCGGACCGTCAGTTTTTGCGTCTTATGCATTTTTTGCGCCGGCGCTGTATTCGTAGCGCGCGGGAATGCGGCGCTGCGCTTTCCTTCGCCTCAAGAACCTCCGAATCTAACGAATGCATCCGAGGTCGTTAAGCCCCGTATATTCGTTTCGCTCGACCCCGTGCCGCGCGGGAGAGAGTTCAAAATTGCAATAGTTGTGGACATCGCCTCCGGCTTTCACATGAACTCGCACAAACCGTCGGAAGAATATCTCATTGCTACGACGTTGACGCCGAAACTTCCCTCCGGATTTGAATTGGTCGACACGATTTACCCAAAGGGACAGCTTGAGAAATTCACCTTTTCGCCGAATCAACCTCTGGATGTATATACCGGGAGTGTTACGTTTCTGCTCAGATTGTCGGCGAAAGCGGCAGCCACGCTTGGGCCGACAGAAATTCCGATGGTATTGCGTTACCAAGCGTGTAACGACTCCACGTGCCTGCCCCCTGTGAAATTCCCACTAAGCGCGGGATTTGAACTCGCTAGGGAAGGCGTATCGTCTCATGAGGTCCATCCCGAAATTTTCTCGAGGCTCGTGCCTGCGCGCTGATCCGCTCCTTGTTTTCGTACTCCGACTTCAAGCGATCAATGTCAGACGGCCCGGCACGTCTAGCGGACGGGAATAGCGGGCAGGGCACGGCGGAAACGCGCAATCACTCGATCCTTGCCGATCGCGACCATGGTCTCAAAAAGAGGAGGGGCGACGGCCCGGCCCACGATCGCAACTCGCGTCGCATTTATAAGTAAGCCCGCCTTGACACCCTCGGAAGCTGCCACCCCGCGCAACGCCGCATCGCAAGCATCATGATTCCACTCCGGCAGCGCTTCCAGCGCGTCTGTTAGCTTAAGCATCAGCACCGGAAGTTTCTCATCCTTCCAAAATTTTGCGCGTGCTTCCGGGTCGTAGTCGAAATCGTCGCTGAAAAATGCGCGAGCCCATCCGGTGAAATCCCCTAGCAGGCGCGTTCGAGAACGAATCAAATCTACTGTGTGCGCAAACCATGCGCGATCCGCGCCGGCCCAAGCTTCCTTCCATAGGCCTGCACGCTTGAGCTCCGCCTCCACATACGGCAATAGTTCCTCGACGGGCGGCTTCTGCAAATATTGTGTGTTGAACCACTCTAGTTTGGCGCGGTCGAAAATAGCGTTGGTGCGGCTCACGCCGGAAAGCGTGAATCGTTCAATCAGCTCATTCGTGCGCATGAATTCAGTATCGTCGCCGGAGGACCATCCGAGAAGCGCCAAAAAATTGCGAAATGCCTCCGGGAGAAAACCTTCTTCCGCGTAGGAGCCGACACTTGTAGCGCCATGCCGTTTTGACAGCCGTGTACGGTCAGGACCAAGAATCAGCGGAACGTGTGCAAATATGGGCGGCGCAGCTCCCAGCGCGTCATAAATCAGCACCTGCTTTGGCGTGTTGGATAAGTGATCGGCGCCGCGAATCACATGAGTGATGCGCATATCGATGTCGTCCACCACCACGCTGAGCTGATAGGTAGGCAAGCCGGAAGAACGCAGCAGTACGAAGTCTTCGATTTCGGCGTTCTGCACATCTCGCGGGCCGAAGACCGCATCTTCAAAATGGGTCGTGCCCACGCGCGGAGTGCGAAAACGAATTGCGGCTGGGATGCCTTCTGTTTCTTTGGCAGCGCGCTGTTCCGGCGTCAAATCCCGGCAAGGGCAAGCGACCGCCTTCGCCGCCTTGCCCTCGTCGTCACCCTCGCCATCGTGCTCTTCGGCCGCATCGCCGCCGGTATAAGCCGCTGGTTTGCAGTAGCACGCGAAACCGGCGCCGCTCGCCAGAATGCGATCGGCGGCAGCACGATACATCTCAATACGCTGCGACTGAAAGAACGGGCCTTCGTCCCATTCGATTCCGAGCCATCGAAGTGCCACTAAAATTCCGTCAACCAGTTCCGGCTTGTTCCGCTCGACATCCGTATCTTCGATACGCAGCAACAAGGTGCCAGCTTCATGCTTCGTGAACAGCCAATTGAACAGAGCCGTGCGTGCCCCGCCGACGTGCAGAAAGCCTGTAGGTGACGGGGCAAAACGCACTCGCGGTTTTTGGGTAAGTGTCATGCTCGAAAGGTTCCTTCCTGTTCAGGCAAACGGTTAATCTTAGCGGAACGGATGAGCAAAATCGAGCAGCGCGCCAAATCAGCTTACGCAAGCTATTCAACGCACCGGGGGATCCGGACGCGAAGGCAGCAAATCCCGCAGTTTGAATGGACTCTGAGTCCCATTGGGTCCGGATGGTCCGTCGCGTTGCCCACTTTTGGATGAAACGGGGGGACGTTGACCGCAACGAAACCTGACCAGACACGCGGACGGGAGCCCGGCAATTTTCTGCTATTCTCAAGATGATTATCGGCAATATCGGTCGGAGCTATGACTTGCTGAACCATATCAATATGACTGCGACCGTTCTCCTGGCAGGCGCCTTCCTGTTGGCGTTGTTCTTTTCCTACATATATCAGCAAAAACGCCAGGAATATATGCTCGTTTGGGCCGCAGGATGGCTACTGTTGTCTCTTCACTTTTTAGTTCCGGCACTCGGCACTTGGTTGGCGCCTCTTACGTGGATCGAGATGGTGGATGGGTGGTTCCTCGCGGCAGCAGTACTCTCATTCTACTGTGCGGCGAGAATGTACGCGCGCCTCACGGTCTCCTGGGGCGGTGTAGCGGGCCTCGGTGTGGCGGCGGCAATCTGGGCCTTGGGCTATTCGCGCGGATGGGTAAACGTACCCTTGGAATTGGGTGTTGGACTGCTGTTCTTCTTTATTGCGCGCACCTTTTGGCAAGAGGGGCGCAAACAGGAATCCCGTGCTGACCAGTTTCTGGCGATCACTTTCGTGGGATGGGGATTGCTGAGTCTTACGACGATTTTTCAAGGCCGATCGGGATTCTTGGCCGGGCATGATCTCCTGGCGGTGGTTCTGCTGTTTGAACTTTTCGCCGGCGTGCTCATGGTGATGGCGGTTTACGAAGAAGAGCGCCGTCGAGTTGAGCGCAACATGCTGGCGCTTTCGAATCTGAACCTGGCAACTTCAAGCTTTTCCGGTGGCGAGATTCAGAAGATGCTGGCCCAAGCGCTCGACCGCGTTTTAAATGTCGTGCGCATACCAGCGGGTGCGCTTTGCTTGCATTATGGAGAAGAGAACGGACCGACTTCAGTGGTCGTCACCGGTTTGGGTGATACATTCTGTGCGACGATACAAGAAAACAATCTAGACGATTATATCGTTAACCTGGTGGCACGCCTTGGCGGCCTTGTTGTCCTCCGTGATTTGGAGACGGACTCGAAATGGGCAGCTTTGGAGAAAGAAGAAGCGTTCCGGCACGTACGAAAACTGCTGCTTGGGCAAAACCTGCGTACCGTCGTGGGAATCAGTCTGCAAGCAAAAGAGCGCGTCTTCGGAGTGTTGCTCCTCGGAACGCCGGACAATCGAAATTTCACTCCGGCGGAGTTGCGGCTGCTTTTGGCGCTGGGCCATCAAATTGGCATGGCGGTGGAGAATAGTTATCTGGTTCAGCAGACATCGCGGCGCAGCGAAGAGCTCCATATTCTCAATGAAATAGGACGAGCACTGAGCTCGACACTCGAGCCTGATGCATTGTTCGATCGTATTTATTCCGAGATGAAGCGCCTGCTCGATGTGAGCAGCCTTTTCATCGCATTCTACGATCACAAGACTCAGCAAGTACGATTTGAAATCGATGTACTCGAAGGCGACCGGTTGCCGAAGCGAATTCGAACCGCCGGAAACCATTTGACCGAATATGTGGTGAATACCTGTCAACCGCTTCTCATTCGAGACCACTATGAAGAGGAAGCTAAACGGTTGGGCTTCGAACCAGCTCGTCTTGCCGGTTGCATTTGCGCGGTACCTCTGATTCTTTACAACCGCGCGGTCGGCGTGATGGCGGTCCACAGCAAACAAGAACGGGTATTTGACGAAGGTCACGTTGAGTTGATGCGCGTGCTGGCAAGCGAAGCGGCGGTGGCGCTGGAAAACGCCCGGCTCTTTTCCGAGGAACAGAAAAAATCGCGCCATCTGATGCTGATCAACAATGTCTCCAGTCGCGCGATTACGACTTTGGATCCGGAAGAGATGCTCGCGAAGATCGCTGCGGAGATTGAAAATGGTTTGAAGTAT
>Ga0302224_10000604_pt1 | contig 17631 bp, 14 predicted proteins | sample II_Palsa_E3_1_FD_193520 | JGI IMG/M metagenome (GOLD analysis project Ga0302224, IMG submission 193520) | Peat permafrost microbial communities from Stordalen Mire near Abisko, Sweden - II_Palsa_E3_1 | ecosystem: Environmental > Terrestrial > Soil > Palsa > Peat permafrost | place: Sweden... | reverse complement strand
CAAGTAGCGCGCGGAGCGTCGGCACATAGGCAAACCTGACCTTTGTATCTTCCGGGAAACGTAGCAAAAGTTCGTCCGCGAAACTCTGGATTTGAGAGGATTCGCCCGAGAGCGCCAATGCGAAGGCCGCCCCGTACTCCACATCGCGGCTGCGAGAGAGGCGCAACGCCGACAAAGCTTCCTGTCTCGCCACTGCGGCATTGCCGAAGAGTGCCTCGCGTGATGCAGCCTCCGTTTTGTAGAGAGCCACTGTTTCTTTCTGATCTGCTCCGCGCGCAAGTTCTTCGGCCCGACCTGACATCTCTCTTGCCTCTTGCAGTCGACCCGAATACGCCAGAACATACCCTTCGGAGTTGGCCATCCACTCTTCCGCCGCAGGATTGCCTTGCGCCTCAGCGACTTCTCGATCCATGTCAGCTTTGTCTCCTTTCAGGAAGGCGATCATGTATCGCTGGATGATGAAGTCGGGCATCTCCACCCTATGTTCGGCGGCCTGCTGAAGCATCTTTATCGCTTCGTCGGTCCGGCCAAGCGCAAGATCGCTTACGACGAGGTTGCTGTATCCGACCGCGAAGTCCGGGTCCATCGCGAGAGCAACCTTCGCTTCTTGTATCGCCTTCTCGTAGTCGCCTCGAACCAGTGAGACATTCCCCGATAAAAAACCATGTGGCGCCAATGCTCGAGGATAGGCTTGTATCCAGGAGTCACAGATTTGGGCCGCCTTCTCCAGGTTGCCGGTCACCTGCTTCTCGTAAGAGGCAGCGATCCAATACCGCTCTTCATCACTTGCGCGATCGCGCAGCTCGTAAGCCTTGGCGGAACTCTCCGCAGAGAGCTCCGACTCTCCGAGGTCTCCATACACTCGCCCAAGAAGGGAATACGCCATGGCGAACTTGGGATCGATCTCTAAGGCGCGCTTGAGGAAAGGCACAGCTGCTGTGCCACCCGATGTCATGGCAATCTTTAAGCCCGCAGAATATGCCCTCAGCGCTTCGAGTGAAGGCGTTGTGGCTTCTGCGAGCGGCGCATTATGTTGCTGGACCGTTGCAAGCGATTCCCCGAGGTGGACTCGGAACCTGCTCGAAATGCTGCTCAGCACGTTCAGTACATCTTCTTTTCTGGCCGCTTGCGCCTGCTCTTCGCCAAGTATGTCTCCCGTGGCGCAGGAGCGGCCTCGTAGTCCCAGAACGTACTGGTTGCCGATGCTCGCGATGGATCCATCCAGAACTGCGGCGCTCCCTGTCCGTTCGCAAACCTCACGAGCGACCTCCTGCGTAAGCCGTGCGTCCTCAGGACGACCCATCAGCCAAAGCGTATGTCGGATGCGCCCTTCGGAAACGATACTGAGGAACGGCGACTGCTCCAGCTCGATCGTCAAGCCTTGCTGAAGTGTCTCGTTGAATACAGGATCGCTCGTCGTATTTGTGAAGTCCGCAAGCACAACCGTGTCCTTTTCGGTAAGGAGCTTCTTGCTGCGAAAGACGAACAAGGACGAGGCTGCGCCGACTACGAACAACAAAATACTCATCAAGCCAATGGCCCATCGTCCGAATCGGCTGGACCGGGATGGCTCCTCAGCGAGGCTTGACTCCAGCATCGGAATCGACTGGACGGCCTTATCTGGTTGGGTTGTCGATTGAATCGCCGGACCGAGGAAACGGTAGCCTCGCTTGGGAATCGTCTCAATATATCGGGGATTCGCCGCGTCATCTCCAAGGGCCTTGCGTAGTTTGCCAATCGCCACCCGCAAGCTGCTGTCGAAATCGACGAAAGTGTCTCCTTCCCAGATCCGGGTCTGGATCTCCGACCGCGTGACCACTTCGCCGCAGCTCTCCAGAAGGACGATCAGCAAGCGAAACGGCTGCTCCTGAATGCTCACCGGACTGCCCTGTTTCAGTAGCTCGCCGGTAGACGTATCCACTTCGAACGACCCAAATCGATAAACCGTGCCCCTCGGCGTCTCCATTCGTTCTCTCCTGAAGTGGCTATAGGCACACACCAGCCCGCGGGGCCAGTTTACAGGTTTATCCAGGGGCGTTTCTTTTCAACAAGTTTCGCGTTAACGAAAGAATTTACGGTGAGTTTGCTTGCCGTTCGGGAAGAAATCATGGACGTTTCCCTTGGAACAGATAGTAGTAAGTGGCGAAGTCGCCTAAGCAGCTCCGCGAGGCTCCCATGAATTCGATGCCTAGTTTTAATTTACTTCCTCAAACCGGAAAAGCATCTCCCCTCAATCCCGCACAGTGGCGCTCACCATCGATTGGAGCGCTTGTGCTATCGATGATCGTTGCCCTCTCCGTGGGACTGTCTTCGGCGCAGGACAAGTCTGCCGGCAAGCAGATCTCGATGCACAACGCCGTTGTGGCTACGCCAGTTTCCGCAACCGCGGAGACAGCTCCCGTGACACAGGATGTGGACACTGGTGTGCAGACCTTTCTCAAAGCCTTTGTGGCGGCAATGAACGCCCACGATCCAGAAGCCTTTTTCCGCCTGCAGGCCGAGGATTGCGCCACCGTGAATCGCGCCGGTAGATTCTTCCGCGACCGGGCCTCCCTCAAGATACAAATCGAAAGGCTGCTCAAGCAGTTGTTCAAGGATTACCAGTTTCCACCGTTCCGCATCCTTCATCAACGTTCGCTCACACCTGAACTTGTGATCTTGCAGGCAGCCTGGCAAAACCCCTCCCTGGAGCCTCCCCCAGCGCCACCGGTAAGTGACATGGTTGTCACATTTCTACTGAAAAAGAGTGGAAGCGTATGGCTGGCAGAAGAAGTGGATTCGCATAACGTAGAGGGACTGCCTGCCGTTCCCGGAGAGACTCAAGTCTTTCCGTCCGCTGGCGCAACGAAACCATGACCGATTTCGCATGCAGACGGGCACCGATTGAGCCTCTTTATACAGCGATGGGCTTGGAGCCTTCCCCAGAGACCTGGCAGCAATGAAAGAGAGATCATCCATGCTCAAAACGCATTTCGCATTTCTGCTTCTCGCAGTAACGTGTTCCATTCTCTGCAATGCTGAAGCGCTAGTTAGAAGCGACGGCCCGATCACGGATACTGAGATCAATGCCGCGATCGATCGCGACACAACGGCGATGATTGAGCTCCGGCATCAAGTACATCAGCATCCGGAGCTATCGAACCGCGAATTTGAGACTTCGAAGCTCGTCGCCGAACGGCTTCGTGCGCTTGGGTTGGACGTGCAGACGGGCATTGCGCACACCGGGGTGGTAGGAGTCCTGAAGGGCGCGAAGCCAGGGCCGGTGATCGCGGTAAGGTCGGAGCTCGATGCGCTGCCGGTTACGGAAGAGAGCTCCTTGCCCTTCAAGTCTACGGTTCGTACGACTTACAACGATCAGAATGTAGGTGTCGCTCACGCGTGTGGTCACGATGTTCACATCGCCGCGATTCTTGGCGTGGCCAGCGTACTCGCCTCCATGCGGGATCAGCTTCGAGGGACGGTCATATTCGTCTTTCAACCTGCGGAGGAGGGTCCTCCCACGGGCGAAGAAGGTGGGGCCGCGTTGATGCTGAAAGAAGGTCTCTTCCGGAAACTCAAACCGGAGGCAGTCTTTGGAATGCATGCGCTTGGAACTGTGGATGTCGGACAAGTGCACTATTGGCTTGGTGCCGCTGCCGCATCGGACAGCAACTTCCAAATTTCCTTTCATGGCAAACAGGCACATGCGGCATTCCCGCAGGAGTCGATTGACCCAGTCGTGATGGCGGCGGAAGCGGTGATGGAACTGCAAACGATTCGCACTCGGAACATAGCGCCTAGCGATGTAGCAGTTCTAAGCGTATCGACGATTCACAGCGGGGTGCGCGTCAATATCACTCCAGACCTGGCCACTCTTAGCGGAACCATCCGAACGTTTGACGACAAAGTAGATGAAAAGATCGAGCGCCGCATGGGAGAGGTCGTCCAAAGCATTGCGCAAGGCAACGGCGGCTCGGCGGAGATGAAGTTCTACGACCGGTGCCCGGCACTCATCAACGATCTCGGGCTGACAAAGCGAAGCTTATCCTCGCTCAAACGAGCAGCCGGAGAATCGGAGATCACGCTCGCATCACCGGTCATGGCGGCGGACGACTTTGCGGAGTTCGGGAAGGTTGTCCCTGGATTTTTCTTTTCGTTCGGGACCCAAAAGCCGGGAACGATCTCCGGCATCAATCATGCAAAGAACTTCGTTGCCGACGATTCCTCGATCCCACTGGCAATGCGGGCGATGACTTACGTCCTCGTCGATTATCTTCAAGGCAAGAACGCGGAATAACTTTCCCGCATGGTTCTGAGACAAGATGGCGATCTGATCGTCGCTCTGGCCCAAGTCAATGCCCTTCTCTAGCGCTGCAAAAACGAGCTAGAAAAACACCCGGGGACCTCCGTCATCAGTCTCAGAAGTTTCCGTCCATCGGCCCGTCAGCAGACGCCCTGAGAAGACCGCCCTAAGCTGACTTAGTGTTTTCGTGGGTGTCTCACCGGTGAACTCTCCAAAATCGTGAACCATGTGCATCTGGTCGTGGTACCCGAATTGGTGGGCCACGTCCGTCCAGGATTTCGCCGCAAAGCGCGCCTTGCCATCGAGCGCTGCTTCGAACCTAGCAATCCGGGCAAGGAGTTTGGGCCGCATCCCCACCTGTTGACTAAATCTCCGTTGAAACTGGCGGGTGCTCAGCCCCGCGCGGTCGGCTAGATCTGCGAACGCCACTCGTCCACCACGTAAAAGAATTCGATTTGCCGCGGCCGAGATTGCATCGTGGCTCGACGAAGTGAGCGCGCGGCGCAGCAAGAAAGTGTCGACGAAACTCACCCGCTCCTCAAACGTTTTGCAATCGCCCAGGCGTTGATAGACCTCTGAAATAGGCGTTCCAAGAACCGCATGGCCGTCGAAGTCCTCGTCGGTTAGTTCACCCATGGGTACCGAGAACAGACGGGAGAGACCATCTGGCTGAAACATGATCACGAAATGTTTAAGAGCCCCGCGAAGCAGGAGATCGACTCGGCGATGTGTCTGTGGGCCGACGAGAGTCACTTCCGGGCTTTTCTTTAGAGAACGCTCCTCATGATAAAAAGCGTTGATTGGCTCACCAAGTTCGAACTCAAGCATGGGGACCGCACGCGCGGTCACGGGGTGAACGACCCCAGGACCGTCAATCATCATCTGCCGCTGCGTGTAGAAGCGGACAAATTGTTGCAACCCCGGTGCCGGCTTGCAGAAGCTCTGGAGCATGGGCCGATCCTTCCCAGGCCCTCATCCTAACTCTTGCGATAGACAAGCTGGAGGGACACTTGCCGGCTATTGTGGCAGAGAGTTCGCCGTATGTCACCCAAAGGATTATCGGGGCGAGTACTCGGTCCTCAACGGGCGAGCCATGCTACGAAGTTGTGCCAGGCCGCACTCGGACCGATGACTGCTCCTTCAAGCGGAAAGCTCGCAAACATTCCAATGGCCAGCCCGGTAGTCAGTGGATGGATCCTCTTGTCGACCAGGTAATCTCTGGCTACTCCTGTCAGCAGGAACAAAGCGAATGGGACCAGGACCATGGGCGGCGTGAGCGCTAGTCGAGAGAAGTGACCGATAAGATGAGTGATCGGGGGTCCCATAAGCTCGATGTTTGCGAATAGCATCAAGCGCTTGTGAATCTCTGGCCTGCTCCGATAGCAGATCGCTGCGACCGCCAGCATGACAAAGGCTAGCAATCCAAAGAAATTGAAGACCGATGCATTAGGGGCGTCCAGCTCTCCTTTCAGTTGCGACTGAGAGTCGACGCGCTGATCGCCGCTCAGGTCAAAGCCTCGCCTCACCATGTCGACAGTGGTCGCGTAGGACAAGGGGATGATCAACGCGAGAAGAAAGACGGAGGTAAGTCCCAGCCTTCGATGCCAGCCGACCCGCTGGACAGCCACCAACAGACTCTGAACCAGAAAGAGCAGAAGCCATGCGAAGAAAACCATCCCATGGGCCGCCGCCAGCAGCGTAAGCGGCGCACGTCGTCCATCTGGATGCACAATCGACGGCATGAAACCGACGATCGAGATCGCAAGCATTACGATTGCCATGCCAGTGTAATACCACCTTGCAACTAAGGACATCTGCCGCACCGCCGGGGATGACTGAAAAGAAGTGGTGACCATGAGTGATTGTTATCCTTCCTTGCTCCGCCGCTAAGAAATCTTTATCTATCCAGCGAGCCAGCCCAGCAGGTGGTGCCAGGCCACGCTCGAACCAATTGGTCCGGCCTCGAAAAATCCCGACACCATCCGAAGGATCGCCAGCCCCCAGGTAAGCGGATGAATTCTCCGCGCTACAAGGAGATCCCTCCCAACGGCAGCAAACACGAAGATCGAAATAGGGATCATGACAATGACCCCGGGCAACGGTGCGAGCACTGGAGAGTGCCCGATGAAGTGCGCCAGTGGAGCCGGCATCAATTCGATATTGGCGAAGAGCATCAGCCGCTTATGAATCTCCGGCCTGCCCCGGTACGCCACAGCCATGATGACCAGCACGGCGAAGATCAGCGTGTTGAAAAGCGGGAAGACTGCCTGGTGCACTACATCATTGCCAATCGAGAGGCTAAGATCGCCGCTCAGATCGATGCCGCGCCGAACCATCGCGATCGTCGTTGCGTAGGCCAACGGAACCATCAGTGCGAAGACGAAGATCGAGGCCACTCCTAGCCTTCGGTGCCATGCAATATGCTGGGTCGCAACCAACCTGCTCTGGACGAGAAAGATCAACAGCCACGCAAAGAACACCGCTCCATGTGTGGCGACGAGCAGCGACACCGGCGCGCGACGTCCAGCGGGATGTGCAATCGATGGTATGAACGCCGCGACGGCCACTGTGAGCATCGCCAACGACATGCCGGTGAAAAACCAACGCCGCACGAAGCTCTTTGTCTTCGAGTCCGTTGTCGTCTGCTGAAGTACTGTGCTCATCACTCTCGCCTTGTTCATGAGACTAAGTGCGGCAAAGACTGACCAGATAGTAAAAATACGACATCGGACACCTGAGCGCCTAAACAAGCGCGAAATCGCCGAGTCGCATTTCGAGGTACTGTGGTTCTGGAAACGCGCTAAGGCCTGTTAACCGGCCAATCGACAACCAAGTGTGAAATCATGTTTGACGGATAGCATTCCCTCTCATCCGCTGAGCCGCGAGTTTCTGCCAAGGAGGATTCCGTGTTCAAGCATGCTCTTCAGTTGTTGCTGACCGCTTGGCTGACCACAGGTATGTTGTGGGCGGCGAGCGATCCATTTATCGGAAAATGGAAGCTTGACCCTTCCCAAAGCAAGGAAACCCACCAAATGAAGATCGAAGCATCCGGCCCAAACAGGTACGTCTTCGACTTTGGCAGTGACGGAACGGAGGCGATTGTGGTGGACGGGACCGAACAGCCCGGCCATCCAGGAACCACTCTGTCGGTTACCCCCGTCGAGCCCAATACCTGGAAGCTCGTCCGCAAGAAAGACGGGTACACAGTAATGACGGCCATCTTCAAGCTTTCAGAGGACGCCAAGACGCTCACCGACAACTTCACGGCCTCCCGGCCCGATGGGTGGACATTCAGCATCGATTATGTGTTTACGCGAACGGCGGGGAACTCAGGTTTCGCGGGCACGTGGGAAAGTTCGAACGAGAAGATGAATTCAGTCTACGAACTTGAGATTCAGGCTTACCAGGGGGACGGCCTCGCACTCTTGCTTCCCCAGGAGGAACATTCCGTCAGAAAGATGAGATTCGACGGGAAAGATTATCCAGTCGAGGGCCCCGAGGTTGCGCCGGGCTCCACGTCATCGGGACATCGGGTGAACGACCATGCTCTGGAAATAACCGACAAGATCAGCGGCAAGACCACGGACACGGAGCGGATCACGCTTTCGCCCGACCTGAACACGTTGACAATGACCGTCCAGCAGGCGGGTCACAGAATGCCGGACACATTGGTGTTCCATAGGGAATAGAAGAGGGCATTGGTGAGGTTTTACCAGGGCACCATTTTGAGTGAGCGCATAATCGCCTGTGCGCTCGTCCAGCCGAGTCGTGTCGACTCCTGGGTGCAGGCGCATAAATTGTGGGCATGTCTGCGGCAGAGGAGGCCGCGCGTATGCCCACAAGGACCAAGAAGCACATCGTGCGGAAGATCGTCCTCCGCCTGCCGGATCTCGACCATGCGAAAACCTCAGTATTGAACAGCTTGAGTTCCCCGCGTTCGAGGCGAAACTACAAATTCGCGATGGAGCAGTTCATCACTTGGTACTGTTCCGAGCCAAGGCTTGCTCTGAATCGAACCGTTGTTCTCCGCTTCCGTCTCCACCTTGAATCGCTCGGACTAGCCGCAGGTACGATCAACCAAAGGCTCGCGGCGGTCAGGAGGCTCGCCTACGAGGCGGCAGACTCGGGCCTTCTGAGTCCGGAACTTGCTGCTGGCATCAGGCGAGTTAAAGGCGTGAAGCAACTGGGTTGCCGGGCGGGCAACTGGCTGAACCGCGAGCAAGCGCGCTTACTACTCGAAAAATCGAACGGCCAGGGCTTAAGAAGCATCCGAGACGTCGCTATGATATCGATCCTGATCGGTTGCGGTCTGCGCCGAGCCGAGCTGTCGGCCTTGCGAAGGGAAGATATTCAGATCCGACAAGGCCACTGGGCTATCGTTGATCTCGTCGGCAAGGGCAATCACGTCCGGACCGTACCTATGCCAATCTGGGTGAAGGAAGCGGTGGACAGGTGGCTGACCGCTGCATCAGTTGCGACGGGTTGCGTGTTCAGGGCAGTCAGTCGTCACGGAACCGCCTGGGGAACCGGCATTTCCGAAAACGTCGTCTGGTATGTGGTCCGGAGTTGTGCCCGGCGCCTGGAGCTCGGCCACCTAGCACCCCACGACCTTAGGAGAACCTGCGCAAAGCTCTGTCACGTGAATGGAGGGGAGTTGGAGCAAATCCAATTCCTACTAGGTCACGCCTCAGTCCTCACGACCGAGAGATACCTCGGCTGCAAGCAGAACCTGGAAGAACCCGTGAACGACCGCTTCGGCTGTCTGTTCTCAAGGGTTCTGGATCCGCGATAAGGCCTGATATCGCCAGTCCACGCGATCCGATTTCGGTTTGTCCCTCATTCACAATCCAACCTGTCCAGCAGGACGGAGCTTCTTTATAACGAGCCAGGCTCTCGTCCTCGGCCGAAATTCGTGCCGACTCGATAGTTCAGGCCAGCGGTTGTACCTCCGGTAATATCCACCGTTACGCCTGTGATGCTCTTCGCAAGGTCGGACGCCAGGAAGACAGCTGTATTCGCGATCTCCTGCATGAGTGGCAGTTTCTTCAACATGGTGTCATCTTCCATACCGCGTAGAATCGCTTCCATCTCCTTTGGGTTTTGTTCGATTGCCTGCGTAAAGACCCTCGAATCCGGTGATCCACCGGACCGGATATTCACAACCCGCACATCGTACATGCCCAACTCCGATGCAAGATTGCGAGAGAAGCTTTCAATGGCAGAGCATGCAGGAGCAAAGCCCGCTGTGAAAGGATAGCCAATGCCCCCAGGCGTTGCTGTAAGGGATAGGATTACTCCGGAACGCTGCTTCATCATGATCTTTCCCGCAGCCTTAGCGGTTAAGAAGTGACTTCGCATTGCCAGAGAGACGGGACGCACAAAGTCTTCTAAGTTCAACTCAACCAGGGGAAGATTCTGCACGACTTGATAATCGATCGCACAAAGGGACAAGTCTAGCGTAGCTCCCTCGCGACGTATTGATTCGACAAATCCGTCCACCTCGCTTTCGTTCGTGGCATCTACGCGAACGGCCTCGGCATGCCCACCGGCGCTGACAATCTGATCCGCCGTCTCCCGCACGGAAGGTAGATGTCTTCCTGCTAGAAAGACCTTGGCGCCTTCTTTGGCAAATGCTTTCGCGATAGCGGAACCCAGGGAACCGCCACCTCCGTAAATGACCGCATTCTTGTTCTGCAGTAGTTGAGGAAACATGGATCTCGCTCCAGCGGCATCTCGATTCATGCTAAATCGCCGATGCGCGTTTCGAGCCGTTTTCGGGTTGTAAACGTGCATTGATCTGAATTAGCCAGTCGGGATTACTGGATTACTTGATCAACCTACGTTATCTGTTGTCTCGGATGAGATAGGTGTATTGAGACGACAGACGAGGGAAGTCGCTCGGGTGTCCCTGGTTTGCGCACTTCTTGAGAACGCGCCCGATAACGCCATGTGGACTGGAACGTTCTGGTTTTGATAAATGCCAAGAATTAACGTGAGCTCTTGCTGATTTGTATCTTTGCCGCCCTACTGCAGATTGCCGATTAGAGATCAAAGAACACCAACATATCAGTGGAAGGCGTATGACCATCCTTAGAGCATTCATCCGTCAACAGACGCACGAGTGTTCGGACTGGGCATGATTCTGACCATCACAGCCGGATGGGGCCGGTCAGATTTCCGTCCGCCTGGTTGAGCTGGACGCCAAACTGACTGGCCCCTCTTCGCTATGCGACATTGCGAAGTTTATTTTTCGTCCTGTGAGTGCTCCACTGGCTTCGCCACGAAGGCGTGTGATTCGTTGGGGTTGCTCTTCAAATACGCGAAGCCGATGATCTCGCCCTTGTCGTTGATGGAGCATGCGGATTCAAGATACAAAGGGGAGTCCTCTGGCACAAGCGTATTCATGTCCGTTGCGACGCCGTCGCGCCATAGAGCGGCCCGAGGGGCAAAATTCGCGCTCAGGGATACGCCAAGCCCCAGTCCGTGCTTGCCCACCGCTACGGCTGAGCTGTACGCATCGCCCGCCACGGTTCCGAGATCGGCGATGTGGCCATCATGCCACAGAAAGCCATGAAAGCTTGCGTCGCCGGCGGTGTCCGATGTGCCCACAACATCCCCATCATCGTTCAGGCCGCTGGCAAAGATCCCGAAGGACCTCCCATCACCGCCCAGATTGCCCAGGTCGATCGCCTTCCCGTCCCGCCACAGAATTGCATGAAGCGGGGTGAGATTGTTCCCCTCAGTGGCATTGAACGGCCCGCAATCTCCGCTTGCCCCCACAGCCTCGCCGCGACCGTTGATCGAGGACGCAATCCCATCCGGATCGCCGTCAATTGTGGGCAGCTCCTGGGCGCGGTACCACGACCAGAGATAGGGGATCGCCCAGATAACCGGCTTGAACTGAATGCTCTGCGGCGAGACAGACGCCCCTGGGCAACTCGAATCCTCTTCTCCGTTTTCCGCGGTTCCGGCGATCATGCCTAGGTCGTTGATCTGGAGCGCCACGCCGTTACTGCCCTCTTTGCCCGCCTTGTTCAGTAATCTCGGCAGACTGAACATTGAGCCGAATGCCGACACGAAGGGCTCGCACGTGTTCCCGCTGTGGGTGAGTCCAGCCGCCGTGGATCCGCAGAAGTCTTCGCCATGGGGATCCGGCGTTTGCGTATCGGCCTGCCCCACTGCCAGCCCCCAACTGTCCACGCCGTAGGCAACGCTGTTCGGGCCTCCGAGTCCGGGAACTCCGATGTCGATCGTGCGGGTTCTGTCCCACAAGACAGCGTGCGATACCCATTCCGAAGGGTGCTTGGGGTTGGCCACAACCGCCTCCCCGCTGACAAGCCCATGGGCGTTGATGGTGAATGGCTGGCCCTGAGAAGACGATGGCCCGACCGGGCCAAGGTCGACGACGGTGTATCGAGTGGAGTCCGCGGAATGTGATTGCGACTGTGATTGGGCAACGGTGCAAACCGGCGCTGCCACTGTGGCTAGGGCCAGACTAAGCCGCGCGAGGCGCGACCACTTCGGGGCGAGTTCAATGGGTTTCATTTTTTCTCTCCTGTTTTCGGGCAATTGAGTGTTGCGTTTGGAAGCGCGCGAGCGCTGTCGGATTCGAAACACCGGAGCAGCGACGCAAGGCAGATCAAAGCCTGACCGCCTTCGGTGCTCCATAGATGGAGCTTGCCGGCGGCGAGCCAGTCCCTTAAGAGAGGGGAAGGGATTTCGCTGCAAAGGTTGTCGCCCTCAAGCGTCATCGCTTCCGTTTGGGAGCAGCAGGAAGCGCACCAAGTCTCGAACGTTCTACCCTTGTGCACCACCAATAGGCTTTCGGTCTCGATCGTGATTCTTGTGGTTTTCAATACCATGGCACGCTCCGATCAGCCCAACGCTACGATCGTTGCTTCGTATTGAGCGCATGGTCGACGGAAACGGCCAGAAAAGTCTTCAGGCCACGGTTCAATATTTCTCAGTGAGTCTCAGGGGAAGTCTTTTGCCTTAAAGGAATAGACTTAGAGAGGGATTCGCAAGACTGGGTATGGTGCTTCAAGGGCGCTCAAACGCATTTGTGGTAGATTGCGCTTACGTTCAATACCCCTGCCAAGACCGTTCTTCGCTCGCTGGATTTTCAACTTATGACCACGGACCCTAGGATTGTTTACGAGTTCGGACCTTTCCGCATGGATCCTGACAGGCAGGTCCTGTACCGTGAAAACCAGCCCGTCCCAATTCCCCCGAAGGCCTTCGAGACGCTGCTTGCCCTGGTTCGCCGCAGCCGCGAGATAGTCTCGAAAGACGAGCTGCTGAAGGAGGTCTGGCCGGACTCGTTCGTTGAAGAATCGAACCTGAGCCAGAACATTTTTCTGCTGCGGAAGGCTCTGGGAGATACGGCGGAAAATCGCCAATACATTGTGACGTTGCCCGGCCGCGGCTACCGATTTGCCGCGCAGGTTCGCACCGTGACCGAGCAAGGCGAAGCTCTCATAGCCCAGGCGCGGACCCGCACGCAAATCGTCATTGAAGAGAATGAAGCGGAAACAAATTCGCCGCTGAGGGCGCTCCCCGTTCCACGGAAGCCCCGAGCAGGCCAGACAATTCTGCTCTCACTGGCGGTGGTGGCTGTGATGCTGGCGGTTGGCGTTTTCATTTTCATTCGCAGTCGCCGGCCTGCAAACCCGGCCGAGAAAAACTCCATCCTCGTGGCCGATTTTGTGAATACGACCGGAGATCCCGTCTTCGATGACACTCTGCGCCAGGGCATGGAAGTGCAATTGGAACAGTCGCCTTCGCTCAGCCTGGTTTCTGAAGACCGGATCCGGCAAGCGCTCGAGTTGATGGGGAAGGCGGCGGATACTCGCCTCATCGGGCAGATTGCCCGAGAGGTATGCGAGCGTAATGCTAGCTACGCAGTGCTCGAAGGCTCCATCAAGCCCCTCGGCGGCAACTACGTCCTGGACCTCCACTCCGTCGACTGCCGAACCGGAGAAAAAATAGATGATCAGCAGGTTCAGGTCGTGCGGAAAGAGGACGCTCTGGATGCGGTAACCCGCATGGCGCGCGGATTTCGGGCCCACGTCGGCGAATCGGCGGCCGCGCTTCATAAACATGACACCCCGTTGGCCGAGGCTACCACTTCTTCGCTTGAGGCCCTGAAGGCCTACAGCCTTGGCTGGAAAATCGCGCTACAGCAGGGCGATGAACCTGCCATTCCGTACTTTCAGCGAGCCGTGGAAATAGATCCGCGCTTCGCAATGGCTTTCGCCTCGCTGGCGCTGATGTCCGGCTCTTCGGGGTCTTCGCAACTTGCCACAGAAAACATCACACGGGCATATGAACTTCGCGATCGGGTCAGCGACAAGGAGCGGTTTTTCATCACCGCCTACTACTTTGGACGAGCAACCGGAAACCAGGAAAAGGCGAAGCAGGTTTGCGATCAGTGGGCGCGGACCTATCCGCTTGAACTCTTGCCGCATTCATTCCTCGCCGGTTTTATCGACCCCGTCCTCGCCAACTACCAGGGAGCAGCCGAAGAGGCGCGAAAGGCGGTAGAGCTCAGTCCCGACGGCTTAGGATATTATCTGCTTGGCTACGCCTCGCTCTACCTGAATGATCTTCACGGTGCGGAGAGTGCGGTCCGCATGGCAACGGATCGCAAGACTGGTCAGGTCCGCATGGCGACGCTCCGCTTCGACCTCGCCTACTTGAAAGGCGATGCGGCAGGAATGCGGCACGAGGTGGAACTGGCTCAGGCCCACCCCGAAACGCAGGATTGGATATTGGATCGCCAGGCTTTTGCGGAGGCATCCGGCGGCCGGTTGAAGGATGCAGTCAACCTTTCACGCCGAGCCGTCGCATTGGCGTTGCAAGAGGGAAGGCGCGAGCAGGCAGCCGTCTTCGAAGCTCGTGCAGCTGTGCGGCAAGCGTTTTTGGGAGATCCCGTCGAAGCAAGACGAACCGCGGCAGCCGCCCTGACTCTGGCCGGCAACCGTGAGGTGAACTACGGCGCGGCTCTCGCGCTGGCTCTTTCCGGAGATTCAGCTAAGGCAGAGAAACTCGCCGGCGATATGGAGAAGCTTTATCCGGACGACACATCAGTCCGCTTCAGCTACCTGCCGGTGATCCGTGCGGTAGTCGACCTGCAACATGCCGATTCATCAAAGGCGCTCGACGCGCTGCAAGCCAGCGCACCCTACGAGATGGGTTCGCCGCGCAGCAGCCAGACCGCATTTTTCGGCGCGCTTTATCCCGTGTTCTTCCGCGGCGGGGCGCTCCTGGCAGCGCACAAAGGGGGAGACGCAGCCAATGAGTTCCAAAAGATCCTCAGCCATCGGGGCATAATGGTAGGCGATCCGGTTTGGGTTTTAGCTCACATCGGCTTGGCTCGGGCCTATGCCCTTTCGGGGGAATACGCGAAGGCTCGAGCCGAATACGACGAGTTCTTCGCTCTTTGGAAGGACGCCGATCCCGACTGCCCCCTTCTCAAACAAGCAAAAGCTGAGTTCGGGAACCTTCGCTAATTACGTCCTCGTCCTGTGACCGTCTCAGAGCTTTGAGATCCAGACCGGATCTATCAAAGCATTTTGACGGCGGCGTGGCCGGTAACAGTAACAAATTGCGTCACTGAGCTTCACGTTCGGCGTTACTGCCCCTAATCGATAGAAAGGGTGAAATGATGCGCACCTTGCGGTCGCCCAATGTCCTGGAATGATGGTCAATCGCCAATGCGCGTTTCGAGCGAGATCCAGTCTGGAAGCGCCGCGGCCTGTCACCGGCGCACGTATCATTGGCATCACGAGGTGTGCGATGAACGCAGGCACAGCACAGCAGTACGCGCGGTGGACAGGGATTCTGTATCTCATCACCATCGTGGCAGGCGGATGGGGCGAATCGCACGTGCCGAATACGCTGCTCCTCGCTAAGGATTTGGCTGGGACCGCGCAACGGGTGGCCAGTTCGGTGGGACTTTTTCGGTCCAGCTTTGCCGCTTATCTCATCGAAGCTGCCTGTGACATTACGCTCAACGTACTGCTCTATGCGCTGCTTCGGCCCGTGAGCCGCAACCTGTCGCTGCTGGCGGCGTGTTTCGGGCTGATGGGGACGGCGGTCTTTGCTGCGGGAGAAATGTTTTACTTTGCTGCCGCGCTACCGGCCGTGGATGCCGATGTTGCTCGGGTAATTTCGCCCGAAGCCAAGGCTTCGCTCACTATCTCTGCCTCACGATCTACGGATACGGCTTCGGCATCTTTGCTATGTTCTATGGGGCCGCGGCGGCGGTGCGCGGATATTTGATTTGGCGTTCCGGCTACCTGCCGCGCGCGCTTGGCGGGGTCCTCATCTTTGGCGGCGCCAGCTTCATCGCCAAGAACTTTTTAGTCGTCCTCGCGCCGCGGTACGACCTGCCCTACGTGATTGTGCCCATGTTCCTGGCGCTGGCGTCCCTAATGCTCTGGCTGCTGATCAAGGGTGTGGATCGCGCGCGATGGGATGCGATACAGACGGCGCGTCATAGGGCCGCGCTCTATCGATTGGTGCGATATCGTCAAGTATCCATTTGATCCGTTTTCGGCTGGAAACGCGCTAAGGCCTGTTATCGCCAGTCGAAGAGCCAACTTTCGATGCGCTCGGTACTAGCTCAGAATCATCCACGGTTACGCGACAAGTCATGCAGCTCTTCCTCAAGGCACCTCTATAAACGCGTGCCATTGGCCATGGAACCGCCTAATCACTTAATTTTAAAGTCACTCACAATCAGTCGCGTATCCACTGTCACATGCGGTGAAATTGCGTGATACGCCCATACATGCACCCACGCGTTCCCCGTCCGACAGGTCAAAAAAGACTTCATCAACCCAGCCGGAGTAAACAATAAGTAGACGAACGTCAGCGACAGCGCAGTCGCTAAAATCGAGTCGTACCGCGTGCCCGACTCAAAAATATGCATTGTCGGATAACTCACCGCCCCCAACAGATAAGCGGTCATCGGCGAAAACAGCTTGAAGTATCTCGGCATCAAGATCGAGTAGATAACAATCATGACTGGCAGATCGGTCCCGAACAGATGGAGCCAAAAGGACAACAGTCCGCCGACAAGCTGCTGATGCCGCGTGAGCTGGAAGATATTCGGTCCCATCATGTCCATACCCGCGCTGAAGGCAAGCACAACCGCGATCACCAGCACGTCACTCTTCAGGTTCGCGGATTTCAAGTTGAGTTGCTGGTTTGAATATCCTCGCATCCGAAACACAACATAGGGAATGAGTGCCAGCAGGATCCCGTTGTAGGCCGCCCATGTATACACCTCAGTTGGTGACTGCACCCGCGTCGCTCCGACCAGCGACCCATTCAGATGCATGGCAATCCCTTCGCCAAACAAGTGCTGCCCGATCAGACGGCCGGCTACCATCACAACCGCGACATAGGCCCACATCGCCAACGTCTCGCGCCGCGCAATAGAACCTTCTGGAGCGCGCAGTGCCAGATCAGGCACGGGCCGCTTTCGTGTCAGCAGCGCAACCAAGCCGAACATCAGCACTACCAAAACGAGGTATCGCGACGATCCCACAACCAGGCCTCTATAGCTCGGCGTATGTCGAGAAATTAGGAGTCCTGCTCCGCACAGAAGTAGCCAAAGAAGGATCGCCACGTACAAAGCTCGCTGTCGAACCAACCATCCGATTCCGCCGAAACGCTCGCTCATAGCCATACTCTACGCCTGATGAGTGCCTCGGCCTGCTCTCGTCAACCCAGGATTGAGTACCAGTCGAGGCGTACTCCCGACGACCTGAGCGTTTCAAGACCCTGGTCGGCAGACGTACCGAGGGGAATGTGACTGCTTGCGGTATTTTTTTGTATTTGACAAATAATTCGACCGGTCAGTATATTTTATTCCATCGTGCCAAGTGGTTCTGGTGCCTCGGCTTCTTCGAAACAACAGCCGGAAGGTAGAACAGTAACCGACACTGATCCACCCTGAGGAGAATCAGGCCTTGGTGTAATTTCGTACAGATTCAAATTGAAAATGATCAAACGGAAGCGGCGTGGCTCATGAGCATACAAACAGTCAAGGAACTGAAACCTAACAAAAATGGTCTGCGGTCGAAACAGACGAGAGAGTTGCTGCTGAATTCCGCCGAAATTGTTTTCGTGCGAGATGGCTTTCTGGGAGCCGAGCTGGGGGAGATCGCGGCGATGGCAGGGCGCTCAAAAGGCGCCATCTATGGCCATTTCAGGAGCAAGGAGGATCTCTACTTTGCGCTCTTGGAAGAGCGGATAAGCAGGTACCGCGGACGCGTCGAGGAAGTACTTCTCGGATGCACCAGCCAGAAGGAGATTGGCCGCGCGCTGACGGATCATTT